>Ga0325414_1007389_pt1 | contig 11638 bp, 8 predicted proteins | sample PopdelMetagenome_8_FD_206183 | JGI IMG/M metagenome (GOLD analysis project Ga0325414, IMG submission 206183) | Populus deltoides microbial communities from Bellville, Georgia, United States - Leaf-PdKOR-R3 | ecosystem: Host-associated > Plants > Phyllosphere > Phylloplane/Leaf | place: USA... | reverse complement strand
TTTTTTTTTTCGTGTTAGATTGGTAGGATAAAATTCGTACTCTAATAAAATTCAGTAGGTTTAATAAAGTCAATCTTTTTATACAAAAATAAAATTTTAAAAATAAAAAATTGATTCTTGACGATAATAATATTTATTTCAGATTGATAGTTTCAATAGTAAATGATTTTCATTATATATATTGAAGAGGCTTAATTAAATAATTGAAATAAATAGATAACAACATGCGTGTAGTGGAAAACCCACAAAAGATCTAGCTTGCTACTACTTCTACTGCCACCGTGCTGCGCCATTCCTTCCCTCTGAAGCGGAGCGGGTTCAAGGAGAACAAGTTTATCTCCATTCTAGAATTAAAATTATTGACTCTTGAAATCGAAATTAGTTAAGGGTAATTGTAATTAATTAAACTAAGTTCAGTCAGGCTCTTGGGCTGAGAGATAGCGTGATGTCCTGAAAAACCTTAAGTCGCTTTTCAATCTTCTTCTGCTGAAAGATCCCAGAGGAGGCAGTGTCAACTACCTTCACTGCTGTCTTTCTTGAATTGCTTGCAGGACCTAGAATCGCTGCAAGAATGGCCTCGTCAAAGTCATCATTATCTGGCAACAATTGTGACAACTTGTCTTCTGTTTCATCAGATAGCCTCCTCGTCTTTGGTTTGGGTTTTCCTGGTTCCACAGATTGTGTGGTGAACAACCCCATTTCAATCTTTCTGTTTGAAGTAGCAGTTTTTCCCGACCTTGTCCTCTTAAGGGTCTCATGGAATTCATGACTTGGTTCCTTAATTGGCTCCTTTACCAATTTGGAGGAATAGAATGGAGGTGCATCAACATTCCATAAATTCCCAAAAGGAGCAAACTGTTTGACACTATTCTGTTGAGGAAACAACATCTGGTTTTGGTTCGACACTATATTGGAGTCAACATTCTCATTGGCGAAATCATCATGATGAGATTTTGTACTGGTTGCTTGCAGGTGATCCTTGCAAGGCTGAGGCTGCCAAATTGATGAAGAACCAAGGAAGGCATCAAAGAGCCTCCTTTGTTCAACCCGATCGCCTCCTTTGCTCATCATCTCAGATTCAAGGTCCTTGAGCATTTGCTGTGCCCTTTCATAGGCTTTGAGATGCGAATCTACACCTCTTGGCCCGTCGGCCACTGCTGGTTTCACTCGCCGCAATGTCTCTTTAGCCTCACCAATTCTCCCCTGCTTCATCAAACAAATCCCAAGATTGCACATCTTGTTGTTGTCCGGTGCTGTAACAAGTGCCCTTCTATAGGCATCTTCTGCTTCAATGTAGTTGTTTTGTTGCATCAATGCCCATCCCAAGTTCCCCTAAAGCAAAAAAATCAAACCTAATAAGTAACAATTACATAATATTTCAGAGATTACATAGAGGTACAGAAAAAAAGAATTCAGTTTAAGTACCAGTAATCTGGTTGCTTCTTGTTCCACAGAAACCTGAAATTTCTTCCCTTGAGACCTTGCAGTCTTTGTTCGTTTTCCATTGAAAGCAAGCCCTTGTTGAATTAAGAACAGCTTGTGCTTCAGCAATGCTATTTGGTCATCCAATCTTCCACATCTCTATATGTCAGGGAATCAAACTTAATAAGTATTTTCTATGTTACAGAAAAATCAAATTGACCACAGTGTAGGGCACAACGTCGAATCAGTTACCAGTGACAAACCTTGTAAAGATCTAAAAGAATATTATCAATAGACTCTTGGGCTTGATCAGAACATCGATGTCGCAATGATTTGATAGCCTCAATGGCTTCCTCGGCCCTATTTTGTTGCTTCATAACGATAGCCATATCTTTCAATGCACTATCCACTCTATCCCCAGCATTTATTGCTGCCCAAAACAAAGGTACTGCCTTTTCTGGATCTTTATCAACCAACTAATCAGAACAAAACAATAAAAACCCATTAATAAAATCAGTCATCGTACCTATCAATACCAAAAGAAGAACAAATCTCAATCAATTTGAAGATGACCCAATAATGAGTAACTAGTTTACCTGAACATTCTTGGCTCTAACATAAGGAGAGTCACCAACAGGGACTTTGTGGATAGCTTGAAATGACTCAGATCGAGTTCTTGAAACACCAAGTGGTTTTGCTGGTGAAGTTGGAGCAGATTTTGTTGGTCTAAAACCAGGTGGCGCGTTCCACATATCCTGCATCATATCGAAAAACAACGGGTGGTCCTCTTTTTCTTTCCTTTTATTTTTTTTTGTGCTCCCTTTTGGTTTATTGATAGATAAATTGAATTGACGTCTCTTGCAGAGATGAGAAGGGACTTTTAGAGGGGACGGGGGAGAGAGAGACTTTCGAATTTTTCGACCGTTGAGGTTACCGTTTTACGTCCTAGCCGTTGCGCCTCGCTCTCTATCAATAATTTGAGATTTGGCGGATATTAGAGAACTTTTATTTTCATACTGACCCTTAGGGTTTGTTATAATTGTTTTATAATTTATATTCTTAGAATTGTCTGCACTAGTGTCCTTTTTCTATTCAAGGAAGTAGGCATCTCTTGCTACTAAAATTGCCGTTGTAGACAATTTTCTGTTAATAATTGTTATAGAATGATAACGCTTTGATTGATTGTTGGACGAATGTTTTCTTATTTTCATTTTCATAAATGTTGCAATTTTTAATAATTTTTTTTTAAAATTGGAATAACAATGAAATTAAAAATAAAAGAAAAGGTAGTCAATTCTTTTTAACAATGATATTAGACTTGCTGATTAATAAATAATTAGTCTTTATATGTGAAAAAAGAGAAAATACTTGGAAAATAAAAAAAATATTTTTGATATGATGTAATGTAATTTAATATGCATGTAATGAAAAAAAAAGTAATTTAAATGATTCATTATTGCAATTCATTATTGAAAAAAAGTAATTTAAAATCCTTTTGTTTTATTGCAAAACTTTTAGTAATGTAAGTGAGGCCTTGACAAAGTTTTATTCTAATCTTTAATCTTGAGAAATTAGTTTAATCCTTATATATATTTTTAGTTAGAAACCGGTCCTTGTATTTAAGAAAAGTTATAGTTTAGTCCTTATGATAAATTGTTTTACAATTAGGTACTTATACAATTACTCTTAATATTTCCAGCTTAAAAATATTTGGTACTGACATATTGACACCATTAAATGAATTGATTAATAAGCACATGGAGTTTAGGCCAGAGCTAGCCTTCAGAACAGAGAAAGGGTAGAGTAAAGCAATATGCTTGGCTTTTTTCTTTTTCTTTTTCTTTTTTTCACTATTATTATCAAAGATGACTTGCATCTTCTAGTCTGAAGAGAATCATCAAGAAATAATTTGCGTAGGATGACGAGTATGATTTCATGACTGTTCTCTACAGAAAGAACTCTCCATGTCAATATCTTTAATTTGGTGTCAATAATGTTGGAGTGATGGGTACTCCATGCTTTTCGTTCCTTGTTTAATTCTATATATATCCACATTGATTTCGAGATTCGAACTAGAAAATCAAGATAAAGAGAGAGACATGTTTCTTGATATCAATTTGTATGGGATTAGCATGCCTTGACGATCAAGCTCTTACGGGGAATATTCAAGTTTTTCATTTTGTATGGTCCTTATCTCGATCTTGGGTTTCGCTCCTAGGGTCGCCGACTGTAATGCGCGCTACCGGTGATTTCGAGAAGAAAGCAACACGTACGGTCTAATATGTGAACTTCTTCTTCTATATCACACACACACAAGGCCGCTAGGTGCTTAGAACCTGCATTACTTACAGGTTGCTGCTGTCAACTGTGCTTCGCATTGCTGGACACGGAAATTACACAAGAAAGAAAAGAGCCCTTCTACCAAACCTAACCAAGATGAAGATCTTGTTACAACATACCATGGTCAGTTGAAATTGATGCTACTGGGCCTTGTGGTCCTCTCCTCTAAAGCCAGTCCTCCTCCTCCAAGTTGCGCATCTGACTTCCATGCCATGTATCCGTGTTAGTCTTCGTGTGCAATTCACGCACAGACGTTAGAATATGAAGCGAGATGTGACAATTCGCAATATGCTCAACCGCCACCGGCATTTCTCTTTGCAACGTAGATTTACTAATCTTGTACATTATTTATTCGGATCCCTTTGCATGTCTTCGAGTCTTGATCACCTAATCATACCCTTGCATTATTTATTGAAGTAACAGAAAAGTAGATCCCTCCCTTGTCAAAATCCATTTATGTTTTATGATATGTTGATGACTTTGCCTGCAGCAACTTGCAGTTCTAATTGGTTGACCTTGACATAGTGTGGCATGATCCCTACTCATAGCTAGAAGCTAATCTCTTGAATGTTACAGGTAGAGAGGACCCATTTCATTCACTCTCTCACCCCACTTGTAGATTACTTACCTGACAGTGACTCGAGGGGTTGGGCACAATTAACCTATTTGTTGTCAAGGGACCAGTGCTCCATTTCTGTAGATGCTGACAACCATAAATATCAGCCAGCCAGGAAGCGAGAGGGAGAGAGAGATTCATGCCACCAGGTGGACCCTCCAAAACCCTTTTCTTCTACCAACTCAATCTAGAAGCGATTACTGCGAGGACACATTGTCCACCCAGCGAAGTACTATAAAGCATCCCCAACTCCACTTGAATTCTAAGTTCCAAAGAACCGAAGCTCTCACATCCCAATGTACTAGGCAACACCAATATCCACTAACCAACATCAATCACTCTACAGTTGCTAACTCTCCTGCAAGCAAGTAAGCAAGCACAAAAACAGATGGGGAGATCTCCATGCTGTGAGAGAGCGCACACCAACAAAGGGGCATGGACTAGAGAAGAAGATAAGCGTCTCGTTGCTTATATCCAAGCTCATGGTGAGGGTTGCTGGAGGTCCCTGCCAAAATCAGCTGGCCTTCTTCGTTGTGGAAAGAGTTGCCGTCTTCGATGGATCAACTATCTACGCCCTGATCTTAAGCGTGGGAATTTTACTGAAGAAGAGGATGAGCTCATTATCAAACTCCACAGCCTCCTTGGTAATAAGTAAGGCTCTAATTCCTAAACCCGCCATATGTAGCTAGTTTTAATGGAAAAAACAGTAACAAAGTTTTTATTCTTCTGTCAAGGTGGTCTCTCATAGCGGGGAGGCTACCAGGAAGGACAGATAACGAGATCAAGAACTATTGGAATACCCATGTAAGAAAAAAGCTGCTGAGCAGAGGAATTGACCCTTCGACTCATCGACCAATCAATGAATCAGCCATTGACAGCATGACCACCTCTCTCGGTGCAGTTCTGAAAGAAGCGATCACTTCTGGCTTTGGGTGCAAAAACCAGAAGAACCCAAATGCAGAAAAGTGTCAGGAATTGAATCTTGAGCTGAGGATATGCCCTCCCTTTCAGCACCCAACTCAGTCAATGGAGAGCATAGGCAGGAAAATAATGTGTTTCTACTGCAGCTTAGGATTGAAAAACAGCAAGGATTGCAGTTGCAGTAATGACAGTGACGATTTCCTTGTTATGAAGAACGGTGCTCTGGATTACAGAAGGCAGAAGGCGAAGAGAGATTCTGAAGTCGGCTTATTTATTGTGAATAGATAAAGACAGATTTTTTATATGAAATCTCTTTTCTCAGCTTGAAAGCAATGATGCTTAAGCTTAATGACCTATGAAACTGTCCACCTAAGTCCATAAATTAAACAGCCAATCCCCCCTTCTGTTATCATCAACATTGTCAGTTTTTTGATGCAGATAGATTGTTTTATTTTTCTCCATCTTTCCTTATCTTCCCCTGTAAATTCCGATAGAAAAGAGAGATGATTATGGATAAGCAGTGAGAGGAGGAGAATCAAAAGGAATCAGATGGAAGTGGGTAACCTATCCGAGTCATGCATTAAAGAAGAGAGAGAGAGAGAGAGAGAGAGACAGAAGGACGGCACATTGTTGATGGCTCAATATTCATTTAACGCATGCCTACCACCTACATAACAATTGTCCCAATACATCAAAAACAAAATTAGATTCTGTGAAATGTTTGTGATATGCTCTCTCTCTCTCTCTCTCTCGTCTTTATCAATCTTCAATGAGGACAATTCAGCCTACAATGTTAGTTGTACCTAGCTATACCAGTCCTTACATGTTCGAATGCAAGTTATACACGTGCAGTAGGGCACTAATCAATGTTAATTAGTTGACATCAGCCACGCTCTGAACATATATAGCAGGAGTAAACAAATATGGAACCAAGTAGCTATAATCCACAATCATCTTCAAAAAATCTGTACAGCCTGCTGGGAAACGGTAAATACCAACTCACACAAGATTACATCATACATGGCATTGACTGAGAAAAAGAGGACTTCCTTACACTTGCCATTTATTACCAGCGACAACGCCCCAGAGCATGCTAGTAAAGAAGGGTGGGAAATGTTTATCAATGGAAAGATGGTAACAGGTCTCAAACCTCTCTGCTTTTCCTCCTAGTGTCTTCCCTCAATATAGCAATAGTGAAAAGAACAGTAACCTATTTATTGATGAAATAATATTTATGATGGAAAGACATTACTGGTACGATGGTTTCTGGATCGACCTCATTCTTTCACTGGTGTTTTAGATAGTTGGAATTTTCGTGACAGTTATGGTAACTTGGAAGCTGGAGGACTTTCATATATAACACCGTAGACCTTGAGGGTTTTCATGTGATAGATAAGAAAGCATGATAAGCAAACGGAAACTGAAGCATGCAACAAATGGCAAGTCACCATGAATCGAATCATCACTGTCATTACTCATGAGTCATGACTACAAATTTCTTGCACAGACCGACTTCCAAACAAAGAGGTCATTATTGCAATGACAATGACCAGGCTATTGCATTTGTTGCATAACCACAATTTCTATCCACAAGGAGAGCTTACCAAGACTATTCCCTGCATTAACAAATGGAAGAGATGCTTCTGGCCAAGCTACTAATTAGTAGAGGTCAGAAAGATTTTGCTGAGGCTACTAAGTCTGCTATCAACAACTCAGGTCTCACATCTATAGAAAGACAACCAATTCTCTAAATCAAGGCCGAACAAAAATACCTATCCCCTTTATTTTAGCAAGATATACAAAATTCATATAATAGCATGTAAACGCTGTAAATTCTAAAGCAAGGTATAGAGTTCAAGATTGCTGAGACAAGCAGAACTCCATGTGAAGAGAATGATATCGATGATTAAGAAGGTAGAAATAAATTATTATTTTGTAGACATCTCTGTATTATACATCATATGAGGATGGACAATTTCCTATATCACATTAAAAATATTCGCCCATAATAGAATAAAGGCCATAAACCCATAAGCTAATAATAAAACAGAAACAGGGATTTTTGTGGCTCAGCAAATATACCGAAGACTCCAAACATCAAAAACTCCATATCGCTTCCTGAAAACTATAATGCACGAAAACTGTCTGCTTTATCTAGTCTGGCAGTACCTGAACTTGATGATTCACCCATTGCATCAGGTGAAGCCGCTACATGGGATGATTCTCTCTTCAGAGAAGTTGGTAAACCTGAAATCTCCTGAAACATGAAAAACAACAACAGCGTTTGATCAGATTCATTGTTTTTGTGCACTGCCCACAGACCTAGCTAGAACATTTCTGATATGGTCCAGGGTTCGAATCAATTTCTTAGATAAACAAATTAAACATCTAGAACATACTAACCATACCAAAAACCTTCCCCTGAGAATCTAAATCATTGAATTTGTGGAAATTACCAGTCAGATCCACTCATTCAATTGATGAGATTTTCCAAGAAGAAACATTAGGCAAAACTAGCACAAGTCATCTAGAAATTGCTCACATCATCCTTTATTCATATGAACTTAAAGAATTATGGTTGCTAAGTTATTCCAACTAACCAGAAACCGGCTGTAGTGTATTACCTTCATTAAATGCAACCTCAAGCCAGCAGGTCGAACTTGATTTCCTATACATGCCATCACAAACTTTGAATACTGAAACAAGACATCAGCAGCAGCTTGCTTTTTCTCTTCAATCTGCAAAACATCATTACAATTAGACTTGAAATAAAGAAAGCAGCCAACAGCTGGGAAGATTTTAGGGATTATTCTAAATTTCCAATATTGACACAATTACAAACGCAACTACATAAAAAAAAATTGTTATTAAGAAGCAGGAACACAAACGGCATTTTTTACAAATTCGACAAGGTATTCAACTTCCAGTAAAACAGACAGAGGTAACCTTAGGTTAAATAAAGGCAGCTTGCATCGATAATCTACACATATCTGCGCAGCTAGGGCAAACTATTTTCCTCTGCTTTGTAATTTTGATTACAGATAAAGTAAACCAGCACTCCAACTACATATGTTCTAAACAGTACGGCCATCAAACTACGCATCATGTTAGTAGACGAAATAAATCGGTAAAATTAAAGATTATGATTTTCAGTAGACATAAAATCATTGAATTAACAAATTATTCGAAACCCTAACTGGAAACGGAACAGAGCCTAGATCATTAGGAAATAATTAACATCAAAATCATAGATAATCAACTAATTTCTTTAATTAAGAAGATGCATATAACAAGATAGATAAGCAGCCAAAGTTTTGGTATCATTTCCATCAGAATTCGAAGTACCTAATGATTCGGAAAAGATAACTGATTTAGAGATAATCAAGAGATAAACATAGAAATAGAGGGAAAAAAAGAAAGAGGAATCTGAAGCAGAGAACAATACTGCGTACCTCATAATCTTCTTTCATGGCCTAAACCGTTGTGGGATAGGATCGATTGGGCAAGACGCTGTTAGTTTTGAAATTATACTTCTTTTTTGCGTACTTAACGTTAAAATATATCAATATCAATGTAGAGACCTTGCAGATGTATTGGCCTATTAGCTCAGCTGGTTAGAGCGTCGTGCTAATAACGCGAAGGTCGCAGGTTCGAGACCTGCATGGGCCATTTTATTTTCATTTTTTTTGGCTTCAAGATTATGCTAAATTAAGACAACTTGCATTAAAAAAGAAAAAAACTAGGTATCTTGTTCACTGCTTTTACATATATTTATTTTAAGGTCTTTTTTTTATAGTAATTATATTTACAGTATTTTTATATAGGTAATTAATATGATTATTTCATGTGTATATTGAAAAACAAAACTTGTTTATATCACCTAAATTTCATGAATGCCATTAAGATTGTGGTTTACGAATTATTTTTAATCTTGTAGCTAGCGTCTTTTAAAATGTCTACAGTACTCTATGCTTTTTATATGTTATTTTTAATACTAAAAAAGTAATAATTAATAATTAAATTTATTTAAATAATACATAATTTCAGTGAAGTTGAAATTAATTAACTTATTAAACACTTTCAATATCTTTTAACTATGAGAATCGTGTCTTGTACCATTAATAAGATTATTATATATAATTATTATTATGGTCATGATAGTTTAAAAGTAGAAAAGGATCTACAATATAACGTAAATATAAATAACTTAAATTATTACTGTAATAATAGTTGGTTTACAACTATAAAATTAATACAATACAAATATCAAAGAAATTATATTAATATAAAGTATAAAGGATAATTTACATTAACTAATTAGTGTTATTTACAAACACAAAAGTTAATTATGTTACTTTTCAAAATCCAATTTTTCTTCATTAAATATAAAATAACAATTTACAGCCACTACTGGGAAATTACTTTAAATTGAGCTAGCTAATTAAAAATTAATTAAATTAACTATTATCACCAAGGTAGATATCAGCTGTTTTGCCTCAATCAAAGTGATCGTATAGTAAAACATCCATAAATATTGTGTTAGGTAACTAATTGAACAATTTCGTAAGTGTTATTTAAAAAAACAAATAAATAAACAAATTTGCTTTGGTTAATTTAGTTTTGCTTCATTTTTCTTATTGCATGTTATATATATAAACACTTTCATCCAAGCCAGTCACCCTATTAGAGTGACTTTTCCATTCAAAAGCAAATTACGGAGATCAGAGAGGGGAAGAGGGAGAAGCTGATCACGATTCTGGAAGAAAAACTAGTGAGGACAGAGCTACAAACTTTAAGATTGGATAAGAATATAAAGATTCATGAGGATATGCAGCAGAAGTTTACCGATCGGATCCCTCATAATCAGGCTAGCGAGATGTCAGATCTAATATGTTAATTTGGTTTTGATCACATGTTGAACCCAAATAAACTTGGATTTATCGAATTGTCAGAACCAATATTCTTTTACATAAAACTATATTGTCCAAACTTTTATTTGAATGTAAAAACGGGGCATGTCGAGAGGAACTCTTTGATATTGTTAATTATCACCCCTAGTCAACTCGAGTTATAATCATGACCACAATGTGATAACTTGGTTTGTCAATCATCTTTTTTTCTTTTCGCTTCCCTTGTTCTCTCATTGGTTGGACTTGGGCTCGAGTGGGATAAAATTCAAGATTCAATTAAAGAGCTTTAAAAGCCATTGTTTTCTTTTTTTAACGGAAAAGAAAATAGGCAGCACATGGAGAAATCTTTGATGGTGTCATTAAATTTGGTCTAGAGGTTCCATCTTTAAACTTTTTGACCCAAATCCTTTCCTAGCAGGAGCTTCAAATTAAATAGTGTAGGAGTTGCCACGTACCTAGATTACTAATAAAAATTTGGGTTGAATTTATTTTTTTTTCTTCAGGGTGACATTTTTTTCTTTTTTAAATATTAAAATAGTAATATATTTGATCATCCTCATTCAACCCATGTTAACTATCAAATTTGTAACCTAAATAATAGGACAACCACAATGCGCTAACCTGGTTGATTAGTTGTTTTTTTCTTTTCCCTTCCCGACTTCTCTCTCTAATTGAGCCTTTATTGGGTTTAGGTGGGATAAAATTCAGGAGTAAATTGAAGAAATATTAAATAATCAAGGACTAAATTGAAAGAACCGGGTTTGCACTCCGGTGGGATGAAATTCGAGACTCAATTAAAGAGTTATTATAGAACAAGGGCTTAAATTGAATGAATAAGGCATAAGATTTTTCAGCGCGTGTAAAATACATGTCAATGTGTGAGAGTTTCCATGATGTAGCTAAGTTGATTTGGCAGGTCTAAGGACAACCCGAATGTCTGGTAAAAATATGGGTTGGGTTTAAAAAGAATTTCGGGTGACATATATTTTTTTTTAATATCTAGACAACAACTTATAGGATAACACCCAGTCAACTTGATTTAACTACTAAATTAATGACCTAGGTCTTGGATAACAATGTGCTAACCTGGTAAGCCAATTATCTCTTTCTTTTCCCTTCCTTTTTTCTCTTCCTAATTGAGTCTTTATTGGGCTTGAGTGAGATTAAATTTAGCACTAAATTAAAGGGTTATTAAAGAACTAGGGACTAAAATGGAAAAAAAAAGCTTGGGTGCGATGAAATTGAGGACTCAATTTAAGAGTCCCTGTAGAATCATGTACTAAAATGAAGGGGGTAAAAAAGTGTTACTCGTGACACTGTGTAAGAGGCACCGTTGTGTAAGATAATTAATGATTATGTTTACATTCACTTCCAAAAAAACAAAACTTTTCAAATATACATAATTATCTTCATAATTCTTCTTTCATAT
>Ga0325414_1007386_pt1 | contig 11641 bp, 6 predicted proteins | sample PopdelMetagenome_8_FD_206183 | JGI IMG/M metagenome (GOLD analysis project Ga0325414, IMG submission 206183) | Populus deltoides microbial communities from Bellville, Georgia, United States - Leaf-PdKOR-R3 | ecosystem: Host-associated > Plants > Phyllosphere > Phylloplane/Leaf | place: USA... | reverse complement strand
CATGTAACCCTTAAAGGTAATCTGATATATCTTTATCTTGAATATTTAGCATCCAATACGAGGAACAGGTACTAACTCAAGCACCCCAGAAGGATTCTGCTTTCAAAAAATCTCAAATGGGCTTGGTCGAGTAGTCTAATTCTTAGACCCGTTATATATGAATTTTACTTGTGGAAAAATCAGATCTCATTCTCAGGTTTTTCTTTTGCCAAACTTCCTAGTAGGTTCTCAAGGCTATAGTTCACCACTTTCATTTATGCACTGTTGAAATTTAACCGAGCTCCAAACTTTCTCCACAATCTCTTCTAGAAGTTGCTTATGAACTTCGTATTCCTATCAGAAAAAATGGACCTAAGAACCCTATGCAAGCGAACCATCTTTTTAAAGTAGAGATAGGTAATGTCGGAAGCAACTATGGTCTTCATATAAGCAACAAAATGGGCCAACTTCGAGACCCTATCCACCACCGTAAGGATTGAGTCTATAGCCCTTTGGGTTCATGGTAAACAAAATACAATATCTATTATGGCATCCAACCAGAGAACATCTGGTACATGTAAGGGAGAGTATAGTTTAGCATTGGTTAAAGAACCTTTAGAACATTGATAGATGGCAGATCTCTTCATGAAACCTAGTACGTGACCTGACGGTTTATGCCAATGGTAATTAGATGACACTAAGGATAGGGTCTTGTCATGTCCAAAATGGCCCTCACAGTGCAACTCATATATGATATATTTTGTAGCGAATGGTCAGGGATACATAACTGCACGCGCCATAAAATAAGTAGTCATCCATAAGTATAAAATCACCACTCTTACCTTCATTTTCCAACCCAATAAAAATCTGCCTGAAATATAGGTCATCTAAGTACAACTCCTAGACTCCTTCCATATAGGTACGCATAATGTTGTGAAGAACAATATATTATTTTCAGCGCATTAACAACCATATTAAGGCTAACATATTTGTGCCTTAGATAAAAATTGAACTCTTATAGAAAAGACATGTACTTGGCATGTCAATGATAACTTCTGCTGCCTATTAATGTATTTTAATGCCTTGTGATCAGTGATGAGTATGAACTTTTGCACTAAACAATGCCGCCAGTGTTTCAATGGTTGAAAGGTGGTTTGATTTGATGGGGTAGCTAAACATGACAAAAAAAAAAAGGGTACAAAAAAGATCAAATTTTATTGAAAAGAGTTAATTATTAGAGCTTCGATTCATATTTTGTTACTAAATATTTCTCTATAATATACTCTTTCTCTTAAAGGGCCTTGAAGCTTTTTAAATAAGGTAATAACTCACATTTATAAGTTAGATAAATCAAAATCTTAAATTAAATAAGAAAAACAACATATAATCCAAAATTAAATTTGAAATTTAAAAAATAAAAAGAAAATAACAAAACTGAATGTAATAGCATCTTCTAGGATTAATTTAAAGGTCTTCCCGAACTGAACTAGTTACAATAAGTCTATCTTTTATAAAATTAGGCTTGTAGAACCTCCTAGCTAAATCTAAGTCTGATCCAATAATCATATAGAAAGTTATTGGCTTTTTCATTTGATTGGTAGTTTGGTGTGATTAGACCCTTTCTTGGGCTTATCCATGCCATATTAGTCCATTAAAAAGTCTACTAGGCTTTCTACGTGGTTCATTTTTCACCCTTGATTTCCTATATCATATGAAATATGCTATTGTGAAAAATATGTTTTAAAAGTTAAAGATGTTACATAGGGAGATTAATATAAGCGGATTTTAAGGATTTGTTGGCTTTGAACAGTTAATTGCGAAGAAATATGCACGCAAATCTTATGTACTTATTTTCTTAATTCAAGTTTTTAAAGCTAAGCCCCACTCATATAGTTGAATTTTTATACAACAACTCAAATATCATATAAAAAAACAAATCAATCTAATCCCCACTCATGTGGCCAGCTTCATGTACACAACACTTGTCTTAAAATAATCATCACATCACAACACCTATATACAAATCCTTATCTTAATACTGAAAATAAAGACTTATATAAATTGTTGTAAATTAATGAGGATAAGATGACAAGTACCTACCTGTTCCTCTCACTAGTCCTTTCCTGTTTGCATGGGGTCATGCAGCCGATGCCTCTCCTGTATTACACAAAGTCTTACATTAACTTCACTTTTTAAATACTAACAATGTACTTTTCAATATTCTTTTAAAAATTTAGGTACTTGTTACTCATGAATACATGTACTCTTACATTATCACACATTAAACTTTAGGTTTCCAACACTTAACGTTCCAATATAAACAATACTATCATGTAAGCTAATTTCATGCATACACACATATTATGTTTTATTTTTCACATAATAATCACTCATCCTTTTCAAGATAATTAAGCTTTTAGGTTGCCCAAAACAACCTCCCTTACCTTTTGTAATAGGGCTGCCACGATAGCCCATGTTAAACATTTATTGACCATCAAAAAGTTCCTAAACTCTTTCCCATCAAGATTCAAGATTGCTACATCAGCCTTTGATTTTACTATCTAAGGATGGCAAAACAACCCCTAATTGACCAAATTTAATCTATTATAATAACCTTTATTAGACCATATGTGTATACATTATTTTATCTTTTTAAGATTAAGTGTTCCAGTCACCATTATTTAACACACTTATTATGTTAATTAAATCAAACAATTTCAATCTCCCTTAAACAAACCCAAAAGAACCAAAGAAAACCAAAAAAAGATCAGAACACAAAATTAGCTAAAATTAGGTAATAACTAAAATGGTCCAAATTAGTTTAGCCATTTTGAGACTCTGGAAAATCCTTTTTTTTTTAATTCTTTCTTTAGCCAAAGTCTTCAACCTTGAAATTCTTGAGTTTTCTTTTCTAGATCAATTTATACTCATTCAAGTTACATACTTAACATACAAAATGATAAATTCTTAAAAGACACACACTCAAATACAACAAATCCCTCTTTCCCCTACAAAACTCATTAAAATCCTCATCTTCCTCCCTAAAAGTCTCTTTTCAAATCTTCCACAATATTACCTTTAATTCTATTCCCTAATCATAAAATTTCATTGTTTTTTAAGAAGACATGATTTTCCCCAATATTATTCAAAACCCTATAATTCAAGAATTTAAGAAACTCATCTTTCATTCTAGTTTTCATGTATAAACTTAATCTTATCACATCCTTGATGTTTATACCACCATAATAATGTATAAACTCAAGTAAAGATTTCACATAGAAATTTTTCCTAATTGACCGAAACTAATTAGGGTTTTTACCCTTGGATTTTTCTTTAATTTGTTGTTTATTTCTTCTTGTTACTTCTTATTACAACATTATTTCATGAAATATATTACTAAATTAACAATTGTTTTTCCTAATGTATATAAACCCTAATTTTTTCAGAATAAATTGGGCCTTTTTCCTTTCTATTTAAGATTAAGAAGATTAAAGGAATAAGGATGTCAAGAAACCTTACCAATGAATCTTGAATATAAAGATCACTTTCTTGAAAGATCCCTTGATTGATTTCTCTTCTTCTCTAATTCTTCTTGCTTCTCTTTAATTTTCTTGAATTTCTTATTTTTTTTCTTGAATTCTTACTTAAGTAATGTTTTTACTGTTAATCTTTCTCCGTGCTATCTCAATTTCTTGTTTTGATGTGTTCTCTATTGGAATGAAAAAGCTACAAAGAGTTCTCTTTTCACCTTCTCCCTTTCATTTAAGTGATGATTCCTCTTTTTTATTTTTTTAACAGAGGTCATTTTTTTTTGTCTCTTACTTTTCTTAAATTCGTCTAACTCCTTATTTTAATTTATATCTCTCATATTCAACCCTTATCCTTTTTACTCTACAAAGAAAACACTATTTATATCATATTATTCTTCTTATAATAAAAGATTGAGGTTTTACAAATCTAATAAAAGTATTTGGGGGTATTGGATAATCCAAACAACATCAACATCTACTTAAACAACCTATTTAGTATCTTAAAGGCTGTCTTTCACTCATCCCTCAACTTGATTTGTCTAACTCCTTATTTTAATTTATGTCTCTCATATTCAACCCTTATCCTTTTTACTCTACAAAGAAAACACTATTTATATTATATTATTCTTCTTATAATAAAAGATTGGGGTTTTACAAATCTAATAAAAGTATTTGGGGGTATTGGATAACCCAAACAACATCAACATCTACTTAAACAACCTATTTAGTATATGAAAGGCTGTCTTTCACTCATCCCTCAACTTAATCCTAATTGAGTGGTACCCACACTTAAGGTTAATATTTGAGAACATCTTAGAGCCAACTAGCTGATCTAACATATCATCTACTCGTAGTATGTGGTACCTGTACTTTATTATCGGGTTAATAACTGTTATCTATACAAATGCTCTATAAACCATTTTTCTTCAAAACTAAGAGGGGCTAAAACTACATATTGATTCATGGTCTCTTGAAAATACCTATTTTTCAACAACTCTACCATTTGTTAGTGTGACCTTTTAGACTCATTGAGGCTGAATATATGCACTAGCCTATTTGGAAAGCTAGAACCTTGAATTAAGTTGTTATATTGTTACATGAGAGGTAAGCCTTAAGGTAACTATTCTATCATCAAGTCTATAAAATTGGCCAGAACCTCCTAAACCTTTGATACCATTAGTTTTCTCTACGAAACTACTCGTGGGTATCAATGCAAAAACTACGTCATTCTATACTTCCTTCATGATTTGTAATATGAATAATTAGTTTATACTCTTACTTGGTTCAACTTCAATCACTTCCTTTTTTTTTAGGTGCCAATATGACAAAAAAATATATTATGTTGAGGGTGTACATGTAGTGTCGCTTGTCATGCACAACCTTCTTCTCATACTACAAAGATCTATCTAAAAGTATATGATACGCATTTATAAAGACAACATTATACTAAAAATATCATAATATTTTTTTCTTATATAAAACAAGACAAGAAATCATTTATCTATGACTACCTCACTGTTTTGCTTTAGCTAGTTCAACTTGTAGGGTTTGGGGTGCTTGTTAATTTTAAACAACAACTTCTTCAGTATTATTGTTGATACTACTTTCTTACAGCTTCTACTATCTTTGATTAGTTTACACACTTTGCCTTTGATGGTGCATGTCGAATGAAAAATACTGGCGTATAACCAACTCTTATTCAAATTATCCTTGAAAGTTAGTAGACTCTTTTAAATTACTAAAGTAGCACTAATATCTCCATATAAATCCTCTATACTACCATTCAAATCATCATAAATAAGTTTCTCTTTGGGCTTTTCTATTGATAGATTCTTTCTCGAATGACTTTCTAGCTTACAACATTTTAGCAGAGCAATACCCTTACTCATCAAACTTATAACACTACAATCTAAAACTAGAACTAGTACCCCAACCTATGGTTTATGGAGGAGTTGGTTTAGGTTGAGTAGTCATTCTTTGATCATTAATGCACACTTCTTTAGTGTTCTGGTAAGCTCAAAAGCTTTTTTTAGGTACCCTAATATCATGTTATTTCTCTATATTTAGGGCTCTCTAATAGGCTTTTAAAACAATTCACAATGACTACACGCATAGTATGTCCTAGATGGTATGTCATAATCCACTTAAGCATTTAGCCATCTATTGTTTGTTGTTTTATTTTTTTACAGATCATTTCTTATTACTAGTTGATAAAAATTATCAATGTATTCATTAATAAACCTCCTCTATTACCACAATGTATGGAGCAGTTGGTATAAAATCTGAGTGCATCTAAGAAGGAGAAAGTGATATTTCATCTTCTCTTAGTCACTGATCCTTTGTTTTCCTTGTGTATTTTTAGTCTTTCCAATTGTTTTCACCAGAAAGAAGCTCGTCCTTAATTCTAATAGTGATTAGTTTCGCCCTCATCTACTCTAAGATTTCTTTACATTAAAAAATCCTCTTTACTTTATAAATTCAATCAATAAACTCTTATTCTTATAAAGTGTTTATAAACTTAAGAAGCTTTATTCGAAATCCTAAGTCTTCACAATACCCATCTCAGTCAAGAGGTTTATTTCTTTACCCTTACCTTTGAAACAAGTTCTCAAAATTCGCTACAAATATGGGATCATCATCCTCATCATGATCTTTTAGGTTTCTTCACCAATTGATAGGTTAATTTTATAATCTATCTTTGCATATTCTCTATTTGAGTTCTTGAGTGTTTTTTTCCTTAAGGTGAAACCTCCTCGTCCTTTTCTGCATTAGCACATATTGTTCTATGACCTCTTCTAGCCATGGTTATATAACAATATACAACAAACAACTGCTTAAATAGGATCTCAATAACTAGAGTTATGATTTATATTGATTACTAAATATTTATCTCTAATATATTTTAAAATGTTTACAACTCTTTAAATATGCTAATAACTAACCTTTAAAAGGTTTAAAAAATAAAAATCAGAATCCTAGATCAAACAAGAAAACAACATAAAATTTGAAATTAAACTAGGATTTTAAAAAATAAATGGAAAATAACAAAACAAAATAAAAAAGCATCTTATGAGCCTAATTTGAAGGTTTTATCAAACTAGGATGGTTACAACAAGCCAGCCCAAAGAATTGAGACAATAAAACCTCCTAACTAAATTTAAGCTTGATTTGATTCAATGATTGAATCAAAAGTTATAAGTTTTTCTATTTAACAAGTTGTTTTATGTGATTAAGCTTCTTCTTAGGCTTAGCTCTTTGTTACTAGTTCATAAATGAGTATGATAGGCTTTCTATATGTTTTATTTATGGTAGATCCATCATTGACTATTTAGAATTATTAGATCTTTCAAACCCTCGTATGTCATATGGTTACCAAAAACAACAAAAACTTTATACTTTTTCTAAGCTGAAAAACTATCCAACTAATTATGTTATGATTGGTATGTTGGATAGAACAAAAGGTAATAGGATATAACAAATTACAATGTGTTCAATGCATATTTTGAACAAGATAAGAATCCAATAACACATCTTATCATTTTTTAAAATCAAAATAAATATTCATTTGATTTAATTTGAACACTTAACCATTAATCTTGGTTTCCTTTTTCCATGCCTAAGTATTTTATGGTTCTCAAATACTAATTAAGTGATGTTGGGTAACTAGAAATGGAATGGTGAGAATGAGAATGAAATTTTATTCCCCCTTTGTTAGTGTTTAATTAAAGAAATATAAATGTAAATATAAATGAAGAGTGAGTATGAGAATGAAAATTAAACATACTCTTAATTTCATGAAAGGAGGTGGAAATAAAAATAAGAAACGAGAATATTTCTCTTAAATGATATATTATTTTTATTTGTTACATATCAACTATTTTTTCCACTATCACCACCTCAACTATTTCTACTACTATTACTACCTTATTTTTTACTGTTGCTTGCTATTATTGGTGGCGATTATGAAATGTTTTTCTTAAAAAGAGGTATTATTATTAATATTGCATTAGTATTACCACCATCACCATCTATCTTAAAATTACCTTCCACTTTTCTTCCACCACCACTACCACTATTTTTTTTCAATGCCATCTCTTTTAACTATGAAATTTGTTTTTCTTTAAATATATTATTGTTGTTAATATGCCTTTATTACTACCACCATATAGACAGATACTCTATTACTCCTTCTCCGTCATTGCCACCACCACTAAAATCACATGTATTATTTTTAATATCACTATTGTTGATGAAATTATTTTTTTTATCATCATTTTTATCTTAAAAGTGAGATATTAAAAAACATTATTTAGATTTCTTATTACTATTCCAAATACAATATTAAAATAAAAAATAAAATTGATTATTTAATATTTTGATTCTTTCATTTCTATTTCAAACCTTTTATTCTTTATAATTATGACACCAAACTCAATGCCTATGATATTTACTTTTTAAAATGTTGTCCCAATCCACATTGAATTTATATTGATTTGTTTGTCACCTTATTGCTTCTTCATTCAAGCCTTTAAAAATATCTTATTCAACCATTCCCTTTTAAGGTTTGATTACATCACCAAGAAAAAAAACATAATTTCTATAGGTTTATAAAGCCTCAAGTGTAAAAAATTGTTATTTCTTTATTCAATTTGGAGGGATATTTTTGAACTAATTTACATATTAGTCAAGATTAAATTCTTTATTTAGACGACTTTAAAAACGCTCATCTTATATTGTCTTTGTGTACTTATGAAAATTTAATAAAATTCATTTGGATGCTAACTCCAAGGCTTGAAGTTCAAATTTAGAAAGTAAAAAAAAGAAGTAAACTTTCTAGACCACTAAACTAATCTTTTAAATTCCATAAGTCTCGCATGCTGCATCTTATAACTAATGACATATATACATGATGAGGTATGTTTGAATTGATATGGCATGCTTAAACAAATGAGATGATCAGATTCACTTCACCTTTTCATAAGATCTACCTAGACCAACATCATCTTTCCATAGACTTGCCTATTTCAATTCTCCTTAATGGGCATAAATACCATTTTTTTAAGGGATTAACCACACATCCCTCAAATTGACCTTGCATCCTTCTTTAGTGTATAAACCTTGTATCCCTCTTCTTAATGGACCAACCTCGTGTCCCTTTCCTTGACGGATCAACCACACATTCTCTCCTTTTGAGCTAATAGCTACTATATCCTAGGTACATTACCCTTCTAATCACACATGGTTTACTAACCACTAACCATGGAGATAAAAGATGCATGCATTAAATGCTAACACGTTCTTCTACCATAATAAAGCCTAGATGATGGCATTATAATTGTCGCACCCGACATCGCGGCGGCCTTAAAAATTAAAGTATATCATGGAAAGAACGGATTTCTGGCATCTTATTTTTTGATGTGGAATGGTTTGTTTTAAGGAGTCGCCACCTAGTATTATGGTTACTAGGAACCCTGACTGGTCAGCAGAGATTCTATGGTACGGGACTGGTTACGCAAAAGGGAAGATATTATCACCCCTTAAACGTCCTGCCTGAGGCAGGCTGCATTGCTGGTTTTGTCATAAATTGCTAACATTTTGTTGGTTTATGCTATGATGGTTTGCGTGTAATATTCCTGACTCTAGCGCCAGTGAATATTTAACTACATATATTTCCAACTCTGGCGTTGATAAATAGTACGTAGCTATAAAATAAATTTAAATCAGTATTTTTTATTCCTGACTCTGGCGTCAGTGAATAAACAAATCAAATAAATTTATTTTTTACACATACACATTTTTTATGTAACTAAATAAAAGTAAAATACAATAAAATAAAATAAATTTACATCAATATCTTTATTCCTGACTTTGGCGTCAGTGAATAAACCAATAAATTTACTTTATTTTATTTTATTTTTGCATGCATATTTTTTATTTTTATGTAATTTAAACAAAATACAATGAAATAAATTTGAATCAATATTTTTATTCTGACTCTAGCGTCAACGAATAAAAATAATAAATTCATATTTATTTTTTTATTTATACATACACACATCTTTGTTTTTTTATTTTTTTACTTTTTATTTTTTTTTATTTTTTCTATTTTTTATTTTTTTGGGATGGGTTGGGCCTAGCTCAGCCCATATGGGTGGGCCCGGTCTGGCCACTGGCCCAAGCCAATGGCCCGGCTGGGCTGAGCTGCACTGTGCAAGTGAATTAAAATTCACTTGCACAGTGTAAAAGACACTTAATTGAAAAGGAGAGCTTGCTTACCTGGACTGCGAGGCGATGGAGACGGTGGCGAAGCTCTAGCTGGCCGACTACCTCATCTACTCTTCTCCTTCTTCTGCTTTCCTTTGTTTCCTTTTGATTCTGTGCCCGTATACTTTAGTTTTCCCGCAGCTCCTGAGATGACGAAGGAAAAAATAATGAAGATGCCGATTTACCGTGATGTTCTTTGAATGAATACTGGTCTTTCCTTTGTTTGCAGGGACGAAAACGGTTTCAAAGATAATTCTCGTCACTGTGTGTGTGCTGCCCTCTTTCTCCCTTGCTCTTTGGGTTTTTATTTCTGCGCGTCTCTCTGTTTTTCCCCTGTTTTCTGGGTCTTTTTTCGTCAGCTCCCCCGTTGTGTTCCTGTTTCCAGTGTTCTTTCCCCTGCTTTTTAGTCTTCCTGTGTTATTTGTCTTCCCCCTCCTTCGGTTTGTTCGGTGCCCTCCTATCTTCGTCTGTCCCCTGCTCTGGTTTTCGGGTCCTCGTTTTATGCTGAGTTTTTCTTTCTCATCTGTTTGTCAGGGAATGGAGAAGCTGGTGTAAGTGGAGACAAAGCAGTTGATGCCTGAGAAGGGCGTTGTACTGCTGCTGGAGCTGGAAGAGGCGCGCGTTGCTGGTTGCTGATGCATACTCACGGTGCATGGAAGTGGCTGAGTTGCTACTAATCTTGACGATACTGGTTTCGTCCGCTGTAAAAGTTTTCGTGCCCCTGCATCCGATCAAAGCTTGTGTTTTTCCAAGCAAAAGCCATGGTCCCTTGAAACTCAACAGATTTTCGGAGCAAGGAGGATCGCATGCCAATGTAGTTCATGGTTCTGGTTTAGAGGCAGACGTGGCGGAGATTAATGGTGATTGGGACCACAACCTAGAAGGTGACCGGGAGGAAGATGATCTCGGGCCTTTATTTGCTTCTTTTTTTATGAGGAGTTTGCTGATCCCGAGGGTTGAGACTGCAGAATGAAAAATCAGTTTGATGGGGAAGAGATTGAGGCCGGGGAAGAAGAGAGGGAAAAGCTGGGGGGGAAGGGGGCAGCGGCGGCTAGCTCAGGACTCGGCCGCGCCCCCTATTTTTTTTAAATGTCTTTTTTCCTTTTTTGTAGGTTTCTGGTGTTGAAGATTCTGAAGTAATTAAGGCAGATTTGAAGCTGATTTGTTGGGAGTAAAAATAGAAAGTCAGATATCCTTTCCTATAAATCAGAACCTAGCAATAATACCTATTTATGTGTAGTTAATAGCTGTCCTAATATAGATATATAGATGCTGTATTTATTCAACAATTCATTATGAAATAAAGTGAGAAGTCAGAATTTAACAACTCTCCATGTGGTATCAGAGCCTAAACCGAGCCTATATTCTTTTTAGCCTATCTCTCTCTATATCAGAGTCTAAATCTGGGATTCCTCCTCTCCCATTCCCATCTGTCCTGACAATTCTAGTCACTTGCTCTAGCAAACCTGTCCAGATCTGGAAAAAAAAACATGTCTGAAAACACTACAAAAGAAACCCAAATATCAGGGGAATTCCAGAGTTTACAGTCATCCTATAGACTGAATGGAAGAAACTATCTAAAGTGGTCACAGATAGTAAAAACCTTTCTCAAAGGAAAGGGAAAGATTAATCATTTGATGGACAATCCTCCTAGTCCAGAAGACCCAAAGTTTACACTTTGGGATGAAGAAGACTCCATGATTATGTCATGGCTGTGGAACTCTATTATGCCAGAAGTTTATGGGCCTTATATGTTTCTGGTTACAGCAAAAGACATATGGGATGCAGTGAGACAGACCTACTCTAAAGTGAAGGATGCTGCATTAATCTATGAGATTAAGATGAAGCTTTCAATGACCAAACAAGGT
>Ga0325414_1007384_pt1 | contig 11643 bp, 9 predicted proteins | sample PopdelMetagenome_8_FD_206183 | JGI IMG/M metagenome (GOLD analysis project Ga0325414, IMG submission 206183) | Populus deltoides microbial communities from Bellville, Georgia, United States - Leaf-PdKOR-R3 | ecosystem: Host-associated > Plants > Phyllosphere > Phylloplane/Leaf | place: USA... | reverse complement strand
ATTACCATGAATAATAAATGAGCAACAAGACAAGATCGTACATGGTGGGTCCAATATTATAGAAATGAACCCAAAATCAAGCATTAAAAGATGGGAGCTGGCAACCCTTCATTGGCCAATTCAAGATATACTCACCACACATCGAGGGATTTGATTGAGGATTTAACATCAATGGAGGTCCTAATCTACACCATCAGGCAACAAAAAGAGCTCCATGGCTTTTAAGAAAAATACACGTGGAGCATGGACAGTGAACCAGCGCTTTTCACTTTGGCTGTAGGAATCTGTCGTGTCTTTATTTCTTGTCCTTTTGTAAACCTTAATTTTGGTCTGTAAGTTACTGTCCAGCTCCCAATTTCGTCCTAATACAAGACATTTTCTCAAATCGATCCTTCTATCCATACCCGTTAATATTTCCGTTTAATGTGAATATTTTGTGAAAAAATATAGTACAGCCTTCAAGGGATTTTAATTAAAAATATTGACGAGTATGGACAGAAGGAGGACTCCGTCAATAAAATATCTCAAAAATAAGGAATTCAATTGATATATTATATTTTAGAAGAAAATGGGAAAAAATTAATATATTACGCTTCGATTTAAAATATATTAAAAATTGGAGAACGTCCTTTTCAATTAATACTTTTTGAAGAATTTTTGAAAAATAGGTGAAGGGAAAATGTTTTCTAATCAAAAGAAAGTGTTTTTATTTCTTAAAATTGTGGAAATATTTCACATTTCCAGTAAATAAATAGAAATTATTTATTTAGGGTTACATTTTTTTTTTCTTTTTTGTCACCTGTGAGACATTTTTTAGAATAAAACTCTTTTCGCCTGAATTACCTAAATTCTGTCGCATTTGGTTTTCACGCGCTTGTATCTCGCGTGAGAAAACTCACGGACATTCATTATAGGCTTTTGTTTAATTCTCTGCAGCTAGAACACCGTAATTGGATGTTCTCCCTGGCCATTGTCAGGCAAGGTGTTCAACTTAAATTATGTTTTTTATAAGTTTTTTTTAACTGTTTTTTAAATGAAAAACAATTATGAATAATATTGTATTCTTATTTTATACACAAATTTTTTTAGAAATGAAAAACATTAAAACTATTTTTTATATATGTTTATATTTGATTAGTGTCATAAACTCATTTGTCTTGTTAAAAATCCAATATAAAATATTTTTCTGGATTTATAAATGTTTAGTGTCATTGATTTATTTGTTTTATTAGTAATATATAATTTTAATTTTTAATTGATAAAATTTTCAAGATAATTTTTATACTTAGAATGAAATAAAATTAATATTTTATACTTAGATTATCACATATGCAAATGATTGTTGAAAATTACGGTTTCAATTTCTTATGAAAAATCATTGTAATCTTGACATATTTTTTTTATTTGTAGGTGGAAAAATTATTCTTCATTTTCTATAAATAAACATATTTTCTAATTTTTTATTCAAACAGAAAAATAGTTTTATATTACTGAATAAACCATAATTTTATCTTTTTTTATTCAATAACTTTAATTTAATTACATATCCAACTTTAAATCACATGTTTTATTTATAATCAAGTGGATATTGGTTAGCTATTTGGCTCATAGTTAAGCTTGAGGTTTCTTTTCTTTTTTTTCTTTTCTTTTTATCAGTTTATAAGTTTTTTTAAACCAATACCAGTTTACAAGTATGTGGTACATTGAATTTCGAGTTAATTTTTTTAATATATTATAAAATATTGAGGTCTTAGAAAACTTTTTAGTATTTTTATTAAATTTGATCTAACAAATTAATCTTAAAATCTTTTAATCTTATCATTTGTCTAGTTTAAATTTAAAATTACTCAATGGAAATATTGTTCATACAGGATCTAACTACTTAACCGGATCAAAAACATTTTAATTGACTGATAAAAAAAATACAAGAATGAGATTGAAAAAAATAATGATTAAATTGACATAAAAACCTTCCGACTCAACTTCTTATCTACCATAGTTTTAAAATTAAATCTTATAAGAGTTACTCTAACATGATCAAATTAATTTAGTCGGTTTAAAAACAACCTAGTCAACCGTGAAAAAAAATCTAGAAAAAAATTTGAGAAAAAAAATATCAAAACTGGTAGGAAAAAACCTCTTACTTAACTTTGATTTGAAATTAAATTGTATGAGAGTTATCTTGATATGATTCGGTTGATTTAGCTGATCCAAAAACAATTTGAGAGTTTTCCTAAAAAAAAAAAAGTTGAAATAAAAGGAGACATTGAAAAAAAAATATAATTAAAAAGAAAAAAAAAAGTTCATGTAAAACTCTCTCTGCTACTATTTTTTTTTTTCCCACTCTGTTTCCTAACAATGGATTGTGTAAATTCATCTGAATTTTTATTTCACCCTAGTTCCTTTGTAGTCAATTCATCTTTTTAAAGAGTGTGTTGATATAATTCATGAATTTACCTTTCCATGAGATTAATGTGGCAAATCATGTTTTATTCATCACTCCAAACATTATTACAATCATTTCCATGCACATGATCTAACAATTTCCCTCAACCTCCTTCATTAGTCACTAAAATATAAGTTATAAATCTCAATCCCATCTTGACTTAATGAATTGATTAGATAATTGAATGTGTTTGATTTGAACTAATTTTTATTTTAAATATTATTCTAATTAAAATTGAATGGTTTAATGAACTAAACTATGATTCAGTTGATTCAATCAACTTCAAATATAACTTAATTATATAAATTTTAAGAAATTAAAAAAATATTATTTTAAATAAAAATAATTGATTCACGTGTACCTGATAATCTCATAACTCAAACTATTAAACAAAAATGAGGAATTTTATAATGTTAAGGTAGTAAATAATAACATTTCATTAAATTTTTTGAGATTTATTTAAAAAAATAGATAAAATTATGTGAAAAACACTCTAAATAAAACATTCTTATTATTATTATTTTTTTCCGGAACACTCGTGCTTTGATCACTCACTAAACACAACGCGCTTTCATTAACGCGTGTAATAAACAAAAAATTTAAAACCCTGTTTCACCATAATTTATATCCATATCGAGATTTCAACTGAATGGATTTCAGGTTCCAAATTTCCTCAAGAAAAAAAGAGAAGGAATTTCCTTTTTTAATAGATCTCTTCTTCTCTGTAACTTAAAAAGAGAGAATCCAATTCCGCTAGGAATTCAAGATTCACAATCTAAGTAGCACTTTGATGTTTCCCAGGAATCAGAATCTTTAAAATCTCTCTTTTGGGTTCACTTTCATGGCTGATGAAATCATTTCTCTTTTGAGGTAAATATTATAATTCGATTCCTCTTTTTGAAAAGTTTTTCTTAGCTGAAAAGTTTTGATTTTGATGATGGTGATCGAGGCAGTTTAGTAGCATGTGATTGGATCCACTTGATTGTTGCTCTTGATAGTGAAGTAATCAGTGAAGTTTCTTAGCAGGTAATTGTCATTTGGATTAATGATTTTTATTTGTGTCTTTTAATTATTTGTGTTTTTTTTCTCTGTTTGTGGCTGCTGAGAAATTCAAGAAAAAATAAGTGGGAAATGAGAAAAAAATGGAACTTTGACTAATGCTAATTAATTCTAAACTGGGTTTTGCTTTATTTTTCACTTTGATTAGTGAGAAAATGGGGGTAAAGATTAAGAGGTGATGAAGTTTGCTACTTTACAGTTAATGCTGTTTTGTTTGAATAAAAAAGTTTCACCTTTTAATCTCAGTTAATTTGTTTCAGAAACTTGATTTATGTTAGCCAGTTCATTTTTTTTCTTTAAAATTTTGAAGTAACAAAAAAAATATTTAATTGGTTTTTTGAATTTTTTTTGGGTGGTTTAGGTTCATGGTGCCTTGCCATTTAGTAGATAGAAGTGTAGTTCATTTGTAATGCAATCAGTTGATGAGAACGAGAGCGAGAACAAGAAATTGAAGCGTTTGAGATCATTAAGTAACAATATGCCTTTGACTGACAACACCACCCCACAAAATGTTGAGGACAGCATTCTTTTTCCTATTGAAGAGATAGTGCAATCACCGTTGCCTGGATATGTGGCGCCGACTTCGATAGGTTTTAGTGCTGATGATAGTTTAGTTACTTGCTTATTTAGTCCTGATCACACCTTGAGTAGGAAGGTTTTTGCTTTTGATCTCAAGAATGGCAAGCAAGAATTGTTTTTTGGTCCCCCTGATGGTGGACTCGATGAGAGTAATATATCAGCGGAAGAGAAGCTGCGGAGGGAGAGGTTGAGAGAACGTGGGCTGGGAGTGACACGGTATGAATGGGTGAAGACAGGCTTGAAGAAGAAAGCAATTATGGTGCCATTGCCTGCAGGGGTTTGTTCACTCACTTCTTTTACTTATCACTGTATATGATTCCCAGTAATTATTTTTTAAAGTTTAAACAGTTAATGTCACTGTCCGCTTTCTAATCCTTGCAGTTTGGTAGCTGGGAACCTTTTATTTTAATCTGTTTACTGTAAAGTACATTGTACATAGATTTTCCTTTAGGTTTGAATTTTGTAGTAATGGAGAAGTGTTCTAATTGAACTTGTGGAGTTGGTAAATTGCTCTATGATTTTTGAATTCAAGAAAAATAATTTCTTTTATGGGGTCCCACTTTAAATCCCTGGGATCACATAACACTGCAATTTCTTATTTCATTGGGAAACCTCCTATGATCATATTACTCTCATACTATCAGAATTCTCTTGTTTCTACTTCAAACACATTTGTACTTTTTGCTAGGTTGTCTAATTCATGTTTATATAGTTGCCAGAAGTATCTCTTATGTTACTTTTGCAATATGGTGGAATCGAATGCAGTTAAGTCAGTTCAATTAACTTGATTTTTTAAACTGCATGATAATTTTTAGTGCTTTGTACATATGGATCAGGAGCAATTTGTAAATATAATAGCCTAATATATTTACATGCAAAGCCACAAGTTGAAATCAGTCAGCCCTGCTGATGATATTACCTTTTCTGTATTTACAGATTTATTTACAGGAACTCTACTCTCCCAAACCCGAGCTCAAGCTTCCTAGCTCCTCATTATCACCTATTATCGATCCACATATCTCTCCTGACGGTACCATGCTTGCTTATGTACGGGACAGTGAGCTGCATGTTCTAAATTTCTTGTTCAATGAGTCCAAACAATTAACACATGGTGCTCAGGGAAATACAATGGTAAGTTTCAAATTATTGGTATCTGCTGGAGGTTGGATAATTTATGATTTTATCGATGACGTGCGTTAACTATTGGAACTATGGATCCTGTCCATAGAGTAATATCTGATGTTATGAGCTATCAATATCATTATGATTACATGTATCCATCAGTCTTTATTTACTGAATTATCGATCTATCTAAATCCTATTGATGAACTTCTCTTCAACTGTTTGTGGCATATATTTGATACTAATTACACAATAATTATCACTCATTGTACCCTATGAATTTGAATTTCCAACATGTAGGATCTGCTCCATGCATTTTCCCCTACATCACTATCTAGTGCCGTATCCGCCAGTAAACCATTGTTAATTAACTCCTTTCTTTCCAATTTGACCCATCAGATATTTGGACAGAATAGAAACTGTCAGTTTTGTCAGTATTGGTTTGCTTGACTTTCTCTCTACAGCAGAATTAAAAATGCACAGGAATTGAGAGAGTTTTAATTGTACTCTTTTTACCTGGCTTTGTTCATAGATTTTCGCTTACCCAAAATCGTCTATTTTAAATGCTACATTTATGGTGTATTATTCTGACAGCTTTTTATGATGCTCAAACTCAAAACAAGGCCACCATCATAAGCTAGAAATGTTGATAAGTTAACCTGTGAAATAATACAATAATATTTGGTTTTGGTAATCGATAATTATTTGATTGTTTTATTTTCATTTGTTCTGCATCATTTTTCTGAACTGAATATGACATTTTTTTTTTACTTCACAGACTCATGGCATTGCTGAATATATAGCTCAGGTGAGAACTTCATCCTTACTCTTGGCTTGTCATCTCCACACATATGTTAACTTAGACACTGCTGGTTTGCAAACACTTTTACTTTTCAGCAGAACTTAAATTACTTATTTTCAGCTGCTAGGTTGATTTTACAATGGTATTGGATTCTGTGGGTTCTATTTCTAAGTGAGTACAATTGAACTTTTTACCTGAGGTTTTTAATTTATTGATTGCAGGAGGAAATGGACCGGAAGAATGGTTACTGGTGGTCACTTGACAGCCAATTTATTGCATTTACACAAGTTGATTCATCTGAGATACCTCTTTTTAGAATTATGCACCAAGGCAAAAGCTCTGTTGGTTCAGAAGCACAGGAAGACCATCCTTATCCCTTTGCAGGAGCTTCAAATGTCAAAGTTCACCTCGGGGTAGTTTCTGTTCATGGTGGTTCTGTAACTTGGTTGGATCTTCTCTGTGGAGGAACAGAAAAACCAGATAACGAGGATGAATATTTGGCCAGAATCAATTGGATGCATGGAAATATTCTCATAGCTCAAGTTTTGAACAGGTCTCATTCAAAATTAAAACTTATTAAGTTTGATATCAAGGCGGGGAAAAAAGAAGTCATATATGTGGAAGAACAATTCCCATGGATTAATTTACATGACTGCTTCACTCCTCTGGACAAAGGAATCACTAAATATTCTGAAGGATTCATTTGGGCGAGTGAAAAGACAGGATTTAGACATTTGTATCTGCATGATGCAAATGGGACATGCTTAGGACCAATTACTGAAGGTGACTGGATGGTTGAGCAAATTGCTGGTGTAAATGAGGCTGCTGGAATGATATATTTTACTGCAACTCGAGATGGGCCATTGGAATCACATCTTTATCGTGCTAAACTGTTCCCAGATGAAAAAAACGCCTTGCAGGCTCCAGTGAGATTAACAAATGGTAAGGGGAAACACTCGGTTGTGCTTGATCACCACTTGCAGAATTTTGTTGATATCCACGATTCCCTCGATTGTCCCCCTAGAGTTTCTCTCTGCTCCTTGATCGATGGAAGAGAAATTATGCCTCTGTTTGAACAGGCTTTCACCATTCCAAGATTTAAAAGGCTGGAACTTGAGCCTCCAAAGATAGTTCAGATACAGGCAAACGACGGGACCATATTGTATGGTGCTTTATATGAGCCTGACCCAACTAGATTTGGACCGCCACCATACAAAACCTTGATCAGTGTGTATGGTGGCCCCAGTGTACAGTATGTATGTGATTCTTGGATAAGTACAGTTGACATGAGAGCACAATATCTTCGGAGCAAAGGCATCTTAGTGTGGAAGGTTAGTGTTTTAAACATAAACGTATTGGCTGTGTACTTGATTTGATATTGATTTTATTGTTTTTGGCTCCTCATCTAGTCAGACTAATTAGAATATTTGTTACTTTCTTACCTAAAATCACATAAATGGTTCAATTCTGCTGTTTGTATCCATAGATAGTTGCCTGTTCGAATCCCCAGCTTAAGCATGCTCCCAATTTGTAATATTTGCTGCTCGTTTTGCTGAATGGAAGCTCACATTTTTGTAATGCATGTGCTTAAGATAGATGCTTACTTAGATGTTGAATTCATTCAGTCACCAAAATTTAGGAAATGGAATGTTGTCAAATCTGAAACTGGTGGTGGTTAATGTTTCAATATTCATGCAGAGAAACTTAACAAATCTGGAAGTTGAGCTTTAAAAAGACTGGGAACTGTCATTTTATTGGTGTAGATACTTGTTAACTTGGAGAAATCTCGTAGGTCAACATTTTACAACCACTAGCTTATAGATTAGTTGCTTAATGGGTGATAACAAAAACAAAAAAAAGTTTATGCCTCACATTAACATCTTAAATATTTCTTAAGTGAAGAAAGTTTGTTACCTGAATCGTCTTTCTTTCACCCTTGACAGTTGGATAACAGAGGAAGTGCTCGTCGTGGGCTAAAGTTTGAAGGTGCTCTGAAAGGAAATCCTGGCCGCTTTGATGCTGAGGATCAGCTTACTGGAGCTGAATGGCTCATTAAACAAGGACTGGCAAAAGCTGGTCATATTGGGTTGTATGGATGGAGTTATGGGGGATATATGTCAGCTATGATCTTGGCAAGGTTCCCTGATGTCTTCTGTTGTGCAGTCTCTGGTGCACCTGTAACCTCCTGGGATGGATATGACACATTTTATACTGAGAAATACATGGGATTGCCTTATGAGAATCCAACAGGCTATGAGTACGGCTCTGTGATGCATCATGTGCACAAGTTAAAAGGGAGGTTGTTACTGGTGCATGGGATGATTGATGAAAATGTGCATTTTAGACACACTGCAAGGCTTGTCAATGCACTCGTGGCAGCTGGAAAACCCTATGAACTATTAATTTTTCCAGACGAACGACACATGCCCCGTCGGCATACGGACCGAATTTACATGGAAGAGAGAATTTGGGAGTTCTTCGAGAGAAATCTGTGAAGTAATTTTTGTTATAGATTCATGTTGTCGCAGAGAAAATTCTGCATCTTTTTTCTTCAATATTTCTTGCATATCATAAAATCAAGGAGTCCTTCCCTTTTCAACATCAACTTTCACTGCATAATGTTTTGATATTGCCTTCTGTACTGTGCATTTTCTTTTTATTCAATGAGCCTCGTTTCAAATTGATTACTATCTGCATATTCAGCTGACTTGAAATCATGGATTGCAATATCTGCTTCCCTAGCTGTTTACACTAAAATTCGAGCCCGTTGTTCTCCTTCGGGCAAAGATGCAACACATTAGCTCCAGTGATACAAGGAGACCGAATAATCTATGAACCTCGAATATTCGTAGCTTGTACAAAAATCGAAAGAGTAATTTTGTTCTTATTGTACGAAAAATGGATGGCTCGGCCTTTCTTCACTGCGGCAGCCTCTGAAACAACGGATTTTCAACAACAGATTAAATCTAAAAATTAAGGTGACACATCCAAAGTTGAACAGGCAAGCCCAGATGCTATCCTGTGTCTACCAGGCAGATAGTGAAATAGCAAAAATCAAATTTTCACAGCTTTGTCCCGGGATAGTGTATTTTAAGCATCTTCATGGAGATCCAAGCAATTGCTCGCCCAATTCCACAAGTCCCCCGAAGCCCTTCTCATCTCTACTGTTTCCAGCCGTTGGTCCAACACCATATCATTGCTCCAGCAGACAGAAGCAGTAACGTTTCCCCATCGTTGTGTAAACATGCCACGATCCATCAAGGGTTCTGCTCCTGCATTTCAAAGAAATTTGATGAGGAATCCATTTCGATCGGGACATGTAATCAATTCCACTATAGGTTCTCGCGGCGGTTTGCATTGCATTAAACTTGATCGTCTCTGCTGTGACACAGAGTATGTTTTGTGGACCCTGCTACTAGAGAGTTCAACCATGTCAGCTGGCTATGGACATTCATTCTGAAGCGTTTCGATATAACAGTACGATAAAGGCTTCTTTTCCTTGCAATTGATACAGGATCCAAGTGATTAATTGTTTTCTATTTTTTATTATCTTAATATTATCTTTATTTATTATTATTATTAACAAATCACGTATAATTAAATGTAAGATACTACAACATCATTGACAGTTCAAAGACGAATTCATTTTTAGAAATCATTAAATCCCATCATTATTGTTATTATGATATATTATAATTTTCTTGAAATATAAAAATTTAATAACTCTTTGTGGTATCTCTCATTCCTCCTCAAATAAATTCTTCGTTTTGGTTCTTAATAAAGGAAGGATCTTATGTTGCCTTGAGTGGCACGCTAATCCTTTGAATCCTACCAGTGATCAGATATGGCGAATGATAGGTTTTGTACTCTCCTAATGATCAGTGTTTCGATGTTACTGGGATGAAGGACTTCGTGCTTGTTTTGTATTGTGGTTAAAACTGTGTTTAAGTGTGTTTAATTTGAAAAATATTAAATTAATATTATTTTAGAGTTTTTCATAAATTTAATGTGTTAGTTTCAAAAATAAAAAAATATTTTAATATGTTTTAAAATAAAAAATAAAATACTACGTATCGTGATAAAAAAACACAAATTTACTTATCCCGATGTACCTTTTTTGATTTGTGGGCTATGAATGAGGTTGAAGGCTGGTTTGTTTGGAAGTGTTGTTGTGGTTGTTTTTCAAATATTGATTTATTTTTAAAAGTTATTTTTGATATCAACACATTAAAATGATACGAAAACACCAAAAATATATTAATTTGAAGCAAAAAAATAAAAAATTTTAATTTTCTTAAAATATTTTTAAAACAGAAAAACAAATAAAAAGAATTGAACAAAACTGTTTACTCTGCTACAAATGATGAAGATTAAGAGGTTGGTTTTTTGGGTTTTTTAGGCAAGAATCGGTTTATCAAATTGCTTAGAATATTTTCTAAATGTTTTGAATTAAAAATTAGTTAAAAAATGGGTTTTTAAGTCAAAGAAACTTCTACCTCTCGATTTGTTATTTCTTATATATATATATATATATATATATATAAAATACCTAGCATAGAATGATAGTAGGACGACTAGCTTACATAAAAATATCAACTGATAAACTCAATAAATAGCTTGGAGGAAAAAAAGAAATATTATTTTTGAGATTCATTTAAGGAGAAAATAAATGCATGAACAAGGCGGTTATTAATCTTAAAGGGTTAGGTCTGGCAATTAAAAAATTTTACTCGATTTGTTTTCTAGGTTGAAACTTTATGCAAAAATTAGGTCAACGTGAGATTTTTCTTTTTAAGATGGTTAGAGAGTGTATTTGTTTTTGAGTTTTAACTTATTTTTTAAAATATTTTTTACTTAAAAAATATTAAATTAATATTTTTAAGTATTTTTATATATTTTTAATATGCTGATATTAAAAATAAAAAATCTAAAAAATATTATTTTTATTAATTCTTAATTAAAAAACTCTTTTTACTGGAATACTAAACACACATTTAATCTTAATTATAGTATTAAATAACTAAAAAGTGCCCTTATCGTCAAACTTAAAAAAAATAAAAATGGCTACGCACAATTATATTGAGAATACTATTTTTATTTTTCTTTCTTGATAAATAAAACCCACATTCTCTTCTAAATACAGATTTTCCGTGTTTCCAATGACCAGCAAAAAGGAAAAATATTAGAGTAGAATTTGTTTTTTATTAAAAAAAAAAAAAAAAAGATAGCTCCAAATCCCGAAGATTTGTCAACAAAATCATTAAAATATAATAAAATCCTGCTTTTAATCCGGCTTCTCTATTATAAAACCCTAGGCCTCTTGCCCTCCCTATATTTTTCCCTTGAGCGATTGTTCCCACCGGCTCTAACTCCAAAACCATGGTGGCTAGCATCTGCTCCTTCTTCAACAATGACATGGTCATAGAGATTCTTGCCAGACTACCGGTCAAAACCCTCCTTCGTTTCAAATCTGTTTCTAAACCCATGCTCTCCGTCATCACCAACCCAAGATTTATCACCTCCCATCTACACCAATCCACCAAAAACTCCTCCCTCGTATTTCATTTTTCTCACGATGAGTTCCCCATATCAATGCTCTACTACACTGAACCTACCATTCTCCGTGTCGTGCATA
>Ga0325414_1007383_pt1 | contig 11643 bp, 5 predicted proteins | sample PopdelMetagenome_8_FD_206183 | JGI IMG/M metagenome (GOLD analysis project Ga0325414, IMG submission 206183) | Populus deltoides microbial communities from Bellville, Georgia, United States - Leaf-PdKOR-R3 | ecosystem: Host-associated > Plants > Phyllosphere > Phylloplane/Leaf | place: USA... | reverse complement strand
TCAAATTCATGCACGTGATCTTTTATATTTTTGGCAGATTGGATGATGAGATAGAAACTCTGAACAGCATAACAATAGATGCGACAACTTTGCAGCTCTTCCTACCTCCCCTACATGTACAAGCCTTCTGCAGTTGTAGTTTGGGAGTTTGATGTGTTGAATGCCATATCATGAAATTTAGGAAAAACATTCAGAACCTTTATAGTGAACAGGGTTTTTCTGTGCTGACTTTGGGGCAAGGAAGATAATTTATGTTATGGATGTCCTCAGTTTATCTTTAATGAGGTCAAGCATCCTATATAGAAAACCTGAAGTTCCTTTAAAACAAAATTCTATGTCAGGAATTTTAGGCCTTGTCAGTTCTAGGTAATGCAAAATTGTGTTTAAATGAGCATATGTATTTGAGCAACAAGGAGTTGGTGTTTGTTCATCATTAAAATCCCCTTTAAGTGAGACAAGCTGTTTGTGCAACAAGGAGTTGATGAGATTAGTTCTAGGATGACTTGGTTCCTTAGAGCACCATTTGCAAGGTCAACTTTTCCTTTGAACATGACGAAAAACCGTGAGATTTTATTAGGAAGTAAAAAGTTTGGATAAGGGAGATGACTTCTTAGAGGTTGGTAATTAGGAAGTGTTCATTGAAGTAATTGCTTCGATGAAATTGACCTCCAATAGAGAATATTTACTCAAATGAATCGTATGGAAAATAACCATGCGATTACTTTTTCCCATTGTCAACCAAGAAATCTCTACCTTTAAAAGAAATATGAGGTAAACAATCAATTTCAGCACATGATGGACTCTTGCATTAAGTAGGAGATAAAAGAATCAACATGGAATTAACTAATGATTTGAAGGTAATGATGGTAGTGATAGTAAGTTAATTATTCGATATGTGTCGTGAAATCATGGTTGCGGTTGCGATGACATTTGTATCATGTTGTGGTTGCATTGACATTTGTGTCATGTTTCCATTGGTTTTATTTCATGTATGCGTGTGTGGTTAAAAATATCAAATGTTGTGCGCATACACTGATCTAATAATTTGAATATAAGAGTTAAAAGCTATAATGCAAGAAAAGTGACGTAATACTAATCCCCCTTTTAAGGCAGTTAATTATATATATATATGCGGACAACATAATAATAATAATAATAATAATAATAATAATAATAATAATAATAATAATAATCCCCTTTTTAAAATGAGGTGTTATATATGGTTCGTTAAAAATATGAGGCATTACGGCTATGCATCAAAAATCACAATTGCGGTATTGAATCATCTTGTTGAACCATCTTCATAATTTCAAGGGATTACTTGTACATATGGAAACTTTGTAATGGAAACATGTAACATTGTTGGAGTGTATAAGAACATAAATTTTGTGTTGAAATACTTAATTGAATTAAAATATCTTTAAAATTTTGTTAACGTATTACTATTTTTATTTTTATTTTTTACACGAAACTAATTATTAGGAGTTGTAGTAACCTTTTTTCACAAAAATATAATTATTACTACTTTTATTCAACTTATCTCTAATTAAGAAAAAAAAACTAAAACAGTAATATGTAATTTCTAAAAAATATTTAATCTTATTTTTTTGTATTTTTTCCTATTTATAATTATATAAATTGTTTTCATGAGAGTGAAGAGTTTAAAAAATATAATATTGTTCTCTGATCAGATGGCCGCCGGTGGGCAGCAAAACAGCTTCTTACAAAGATTAGAATTTGTACATCATAAGTTTCATATTAACAATTGTTTGCATTCCTTCAAAGATGAGAGCAGCTTCTGGTTTATTAATGCAAGGATCAATGCACCACTAGTTTATTAAACGAGTTGAGACTGATCTAATATTTGAAACAAGACAACAAATAATCTAATCTAAACCCTTACTTGCTAACTTTAGTAGCATGTTTACTCTCTAGTCTCTAACTGGTTTTCGTTGCCTACGAATCGCTGCAGTTACGAATTTGAGGGGTGAACAATGGACTTGTGAGCATTTTTTTAAAATTAGTAGATGTAAACTCATAATATATAAAGTTGATCTGATTAAAAACGATACAACTAAGTCAAACTATATGACAATGATGGTCAAACTCCATTTATAGTGAAAAAAAAGAAGAAAAAAATACGTCATGGAAATGTATTTATGGATCAATGAGACAGATTTAAGATAAGGAGGAGGTTTGGTTGCGTCAGACTAGAATAACAGTTCAAAAGAGTTACAATTTCTTATTAGACTATTGGATCATGCTCAAATTTTTACGTGGACCATCGAATCTTTAGATATCAAAAATCTTGTTTAGACCTATAGTTTTGATAGTTTCTGTGATTTTCCTTGTTATTTTTTTTTTATTTCTTGCTTGTTTTGGATTTTATGCTTCTTTTCTTTGTAATTTTATGTTTTTGTTTTTGTTTCCTAGTGGAGGTAAGGTTCTTGACATATTTAAGGATTTGTAAACCTTCTAAGAAAACAAACTTCATTATTATTATTTTAGAGAAAATAAACTTGTGAATTTGAGTGTTTACATCTATAGTCCCTTTTGCTTATATATTTTTTTTTGTTTTCTTTGATTATTGTTGTGTTTTTAGCTTTTGTCTGCATCAAAAGTTTAAATCTCTTTGAAAACAAAAAAACCAATCAATTTTGATGTAGACAATAACTAGTGATTATAAGCAGTCAGATGTGAGTCTGTTATAACTAGATAAGGATTTGCCCCAAACAAGTTATGTTGATAGCTTAGCAAATATATTTATGGATCAATGGAACATGTATAAGCCCAAGAAAAGGATCGGTAACACTAGACCTACAAGTTTTTGTAAGTAAGAATGTTTTATAAATTGATTTACCAAGGTTTTTGAATGGATTTGAAAATGGTTGGATAATAACTCTCATATGGCTATGAATAAAATAATGATATTTGGTGAGTGAAGTCGGCGATACTATAACTAGTTCTAATAAATCACTAACATGTTATGATAATTAGCAATGACTCTTGCCAATGAGAAACAATAGCTAGTCAGTAACATTCAATTAATGGTCTAGTTACTGTTAGCACAACACAATCTGACAACAAGCTTTGTGAGAGAATTCTGCCTTATTACTCCACTAGCTTGGACACCCTTATCTCTTCACTGAACTCTCACAAAGCTTGTTGTCAGATTGTGTTGTGCTAACAGTTACGACTTCATGGAAGAACACAATGTTATGATAATTAGCAATGACTCTTGCCAATGAGAAACAATAGCTAGTCAGTAACATTCAATTTAGTTTCGAGAATCGCAGCAATTTGATCAAAGAATAAGGTCATGTTCATGGAATTAAATGCCAAATGAAAACATTCACTATGACTTATTTTATCGCATGTTTTATAAATTATAAATTATAAAATTTTTTGTTTTCAGAGTTGTTTTAAACGGTTTTTTTATTATTGTCATATATATAAATATATATGAAACAATACGACGGTGTATCGTAGACTTCATGGAAGAACACCATATGGTGTATCTTGGATCACCACATCAATAGATTAAATTACTTTTGTCTTTTTCTTCGTCTCCCACTTGTCCCCGTTTTGTCTTTTAAAAATTCTAACGCTCCACTACTTTCGGTGGAGTTTAGAGAATTGTTTTACGCAACCTTCAACTCTGCTACAATTGCTCATTATTGATATTGACAAGTTCCATGGATTCCTTACGAAGGAGACAACATTTTTAAAAGGAAAAGGCAAATAAACTACAACCATATCATGGTGCATCTTGGACTACCGTATTAAAAGATGAGATTACTTTGTTTTTTTAATTTGCCTTTTACTTATCTAAAAATAAAAAAAATAAAATAGTTAAAGTTAACTCTAGTCGACCCACTCGGATTATAAATTATATTAAGTTAAATTAATTTTTTTATTTTATTACATGATAAAAAATATATAAACTAATTTAACATTAACTCAATATTAAAAAATAAAATTTAATAAAAAAACTCAATACTAAAAAATAAAATTCAAAAAATATATTAAAAAAATTAAAAATACAAACTAAAATGACTAATAAAAAAAAACCGAACACATGACTCATCATATTACAACAAAACTCAGGCACGTGCATGTGAGCCTTAAACAAGCCCACACGCCTTTGCTAGTAATTTGAAAAAACATAATATTATTCCTAGTATAGTTTGAACCCACTACGTTCTGCTCAATCAACGTACATTAACTAACTCACCTATGAGACAAATATGAGACAAGTATTCTAAGGAGTGTGCACATTTGCGACTGCAAATCATTGGAAGAGGTATTTGAATTGGGTGACGTTGATGAAGGAAGCAGTGAGGAGAAGGAGTTGTCATCTTTAACAGAGTTACAGCTGATCAAGTTACCTGAGGAAGGGGCTCGCCAATCATGTCAGCCTCTAAAATCTTGCTAATCTGAATTTGATTTCTCTCAACAAACTGATATTTATCTTCACACTGTCCCTCGCTCAAAGTCTGCCAAAGCTAGAAAGCCTTAACATAGGTAGTTGCGGTGAATTGAAGCATCTTATCAGAGAAAAGGATGATGCAAGGGAAATAACTACAGGGTCACTTTGCTTCCCAAAATTAAGAAGTCTCTCTATAAGTTACTGTGGTAAACTGAAATATGTCTTCCCTGTCTCTGTGTCTCCAAGTCTTCTGAACCTGGAAGAGATGGAGATTGATTTTGCTGACAATGTAAAGCATATATTTTACACTGGAGAAGGAGATGCACTCACCAGAGATGGAATCATCAAGTTCCCTAAGCTAAGAGGATTGTCTCTTTCAAATTGCAGCTTTTTTGGTCCAAAGAATTTTGCTGCTCAATTGCCTTCTTTGCAAATTCTAAACATTGATGGCCACAAAGAATTGGGAAATTTGTTTGCGCAGCTCCAAGTACGTCCTTTATATTTCTCCAATGTTTGTTTCAGTCCTGCAACTTTTCATGCCCTATTGCCATGTCTACTCATATCCTGTTGTTGATAAGTTTTTGGCTGAACTAGTGGGGACAATTCGTTCATCTATTTACCAAAATTATATAGTTCCAAAGTGCACAAAATTTATTAGGAATTATATCTAACAAATTGGTATCCTTGTTTTCTTTTGATGCAGGGGTTGACAAATTTGGAAAAATTATGCTTGGAATCCCTGCCTGACATGAGGTGTATATGGAAGGGTCTCGTGCTGAGCAAATTGACTACTTTGGAGGTGGTTGAGTGTAAGAGATTGACACTGGTATTCACATGCAGCATGATTGTCAGTCTAGTTCAACTGAAAGTTCTAAAGATATTGTCCTGTGAGGAATTCAAGCGAATCATTGCTAAGGATGATGATGAAAACGACCAGATATTGTTAGGAGATCATCTCCAATCTTTATGCTTTCCCAATTTGTGTGAAATTGAGATTGGAGAATGTAACATGTTGAAGAGCCTCTTCCAAGTTACCATGGCTTCAGGTATCTCATAGCTCCAAATACTTAGAGTAACAAAAGCCTCTCAATTATTGGGAGTGTTTGGGCAGGATGATCATGTATCACCTGTCAACGTTGAGAAGGAGATGGTGCTTCCTAATCTAAAGAAGCTGTCGCTAAAACAATTATCAAGTATTGTCTGCTTCAGTTTCGGATGCTGTGATTTCTTATTCCCTCGTTTGGTTATCTGCTATGTGTGATTTCAAAAGAAGATAACGACTTATCTATATATGTGTGAATAAGGTTATCTGCTTGTTTACCCATGTAATGTAATGTTGTGTGTTTAGTCATTACTGTGCGAACCTCAAAAAAATAATGTTGCTTGCCCATTATCGTACAAGCCTCCAGAAGGGCGAATGTTGCTTGCCCATTCGTGTTTGTTTTGAAGTGTGTGAACCTTTCAAAAATAAAGGCATAATGTTTACTCTTGTTTAATGTGTGGATTTTCATTCTCATGCTTTCTCTGTCAGTTTGATGCTCTGTTTCTATTGCATATGCTTATGTGATTTTGGAAACGGGCTTGGCAATGCAGCTTGAGATCTGGAATAAATGTTTTTGTATGGCCATGTGATGACTGAGACTTGATGCTGTATTATTTGTTCAGAAGTTTGAAACTGATATCAAATAGCAGAGCAATCTCATGTTTTTCTAGCAGAACAATCTCATGTTGAATGGTTTTTTCGAGCAGATACATTGCTGGCTATTGCTAGAGATTCTAAATATTCTATCCTCTAAATGTTCCTCTGATTTCTAATTTTAATTGTTTGCTGCTTACAAACCCTTCATAAGCTACATGCCTAATCTGGTAGCTTTGAACTATAATTTAAAATTTTTTTTTTATGAAAAAAATAAATTAAAATAACCATAAGTTATAAGCATTATTTGTAAAAAAGATTCAAAATTACTATTTTTATTAAGGAATTTAGTATACAATCCACAAACTAAAGTTAAGATTTTTTATTATTATTAAATCAAAGTTTTGAATTCAATTTATAACAAAAAAAAAATTAAATCAAAAGCTATTTTAACTAACATACTTAAAAAAAATTAAAAGTTAAAAATATATTAAATCAATTTACAAAAGTCATATCCCTCTCCTTTCCTAGAGTTATGAGATTCGGTTAAATGGAGAAGGGGTTGTTTCTGCTTTTGAGATTGAGAGATGGAGTCTTGAAAATTTGAAGGTTTGAAGTTTTATATTCATTTGTTTAAAGTTCAACTCATTTAGTTCAGAATTTAAAATTATAATGATGGCCGATCAAAAATAAGATATTTAAGATTTTTATGAAAAAATTATAATATAAACATCTAATTTGATGGAATTAAAACTGTAAAGGATATATTTTTCTTTCATTTGCAAAAAAAACCTAATGCCATTTAAAGGTTTTTCTTCATTCTTGAAAAATAGAATAAGGAAAAGAAAAGCATTTGGGGAAATTTCATTAGGAAGGAAGGCATTTTTAAGAGAAAAATATAGTAAATCGAGGGTGGTCAACACTAGTTAATAGATTTTTTAATTATCCATGATGCTTAAAAGACTAAATAATTAATTTTAAGAAATTACAGGGCTAAGTTATAATTAAATCTTCATTAACATAGGGGACTTTATTATTTGTTAATTTTTTGAAGGAGAATTTGTACATGCAACAATCTTTATTATTCCTTCATTTAGGAACTTAGAATTCAAATTTGGTTTTAAGAATATATAAAGGATTCAATTCTGTGTCTGAAAAAATAACAGAAAACTCAATATTCCACATGCAAAATTAAGCTGATAAAATAAAAGAAAAAAAAATTTCTGAAACTGAAGTAATTGATGAGTGGAGATAAATCCTTTAGCCATCCACTAAATTTAAAAGGAGTTGTCTAACTGTGTCATTCCCTGTCTCTTGATGCAGGGCTAAAGAAGTAAGAAATTAATTATTGTAATGAAATGATACCTAGATTTATGCTTTCCCAGTTTGAGTGAAAATGAGGCTCTTCCCCCAAATAATGGAAGTATTTGGACAGGACGATAAACCTCCACTTGCTAATATTGAGTTGTCTATTGCCATGTCTACATATATCCTTTTGTTGATACGTAAGTATTGGGGATAATTGATTCATCTATTTACCAAAACATACTAGGAATTATATCTAACAAATTAGTGCCTTTGTTGTCTTCTGATGTAGGAGTTTACAAGTTTGAAAACATTAAAATTGAAGTCCCTGCCTGACACAAGCATGAGGTGTTTGTGGAAGGGTCTCGTGCTGAGCAATTTGACTACTTTGGTGGTGAATAAATGTAAAAGACTAACACATGTATTCTCAGATAGCATGATTGCTAGTCTAGTTCAACTGAATTTTCTAAACATAGAAAGTTGTGAGGAATTAGAGCAAATCATTGCTAGGGATAATGAGGATGGAAAGGATCAGATATTCCCAGGAGATCATCTTCAATCTTTATGTTTCCCTAATTTATGTGAAATTGATGTCAGAAAATGCAACATGTTGAAGAGTCTCTTCCCAGTAGCCATGGCTTCAGGATGAGAATGCTTTACCTGTCAATGTTGAGAAGGTGATGGAGCTCCCGAATCTGCAGGTGCTGTTGCTAGAACAATTATCAAGTATTGTATGCTTCAGTCTCAGATGTTATGATTTCTTATTCCCTCATTTAGAGAAGTTGGAGGTGTTTGAATGCCCAAAGCTGATCACAAAATTTGCGACTCCACCAAATGGTTCAATAAGAGCTCCATCAGAGGTGCTGCTGAATTGTCTAAATTTCTTGCTTCGCTTTTTGTGTGTTTGTTTCTTGTTTCACTCAATAATAAGATTTAGAAGCTAAAATGTGTATGCCATGCTTGGATTGGATTACAGGTATCTGAAGTAGCTGAGGATTCAAGCACTGGTTGCTCTGCGCCAATCAGCACTTGTAAAACGTGGACCCGAAATAATGGGTGGGTATGTGGTGAAGGAGATGAAGGAAGGTGGTGAAGGGAGATGGTGGTGATGATGATGATGGGTAGGATGATTAGTTTGGCATTGGAATTTGAAAAACATGCTAAACAGGTAATGGATATGCATGAATGGTCTTTGTTCTTCTGTTAGCATTAGGCAGGTTGGTTGCCTATTACATGATCAACTCGACCTTAGGTGATTTCACAGAGATTCATGTCTTTGAGCTGTGGTGCTGCGAATATGTTTTTGATTGGTGGAAGTAATTCCTACTGTTTCATTGGCAATGGGATACAAATTGGCTTCACATTGTAACAGTCTTATTTACCATAGAAGAACTTCCCAAAAATAAGAGCGTGAGTTTTCTTTTGAAGTGTCTGAATCTTCAAAAACAAGGGCATAATGTATACTCATGTGTGTGCCTACTGTTTAATGCGTGGACTTTCTTTCTCCTTTATGCTCAAATTAATGGCTCTACGACTGGGTATTTGTTGTTCTGTTTGATGTTCTCTTTGTGGTTTTGAAATAGGCAATGCAGCTTGAGGTCTGGAATAAATGTGACTTGTTGCATTATTTGTTTAGAATTTTGAAACTGATATCAGATAGAAGAACAATTGCATGTTTTCCTAGCAGAATCCCTTGTTGAATGGTTTTTCCAAGCAGATACTAGAGAATCAAAGAGGTTGTTCAGTAGAGAGAAAACAGGCTGAGAAATTTTTTTTTTCCTTTTTTTTTCTACTTTGTGTCACGTTGTTGCGTTGTATGTGAAGCTGTTTTCATTGGCTAAGCAGCCCCACCCTCCTTTTAGATTATTAGCTTCTTTATAAGCATCTTGTTCTGGCGTCAGAAATTAAGAATTTTTTTAATGACTTTTGAATTAAGAATTTTTTATTTCAAGCGATAATCTAAGTTGTTTTTAATAAATAATTTATGATAAAAAAGAATTAAAATAATTTTAAATTATAAGTATTTTTAATAAAAATAACTCAAATAAACTTTTGTTAATAAAAAAATATAATGTAATTAAGATATAATCCACAATTTAAAAACTTACTTATAAATCAATTTAGTGACACACTTCTGATTGAAATAAGAAGTTATTTCTAACAGAAACATACTTGTGATTTTTCTTCCAATTAAAAATGAGAAAAATGGCAATTTCCTAGGCATCATAAGTTTCATATTAACAATATATTGTTTGCATTCCTTCAAATATGAGAGCAGCTTCTGGTACAAGTACTGGGAAGAACAAATAACAAAAACACAAATAATCCAACTATGAGCCATGTATATATATTTATTAAATGAGTTGAAACTCTATTTGAAACCAGACAACAAATGACCTGGACCCTTACCTGCTAACTATAGTAGCATGTTTACTCTCGAGTCTATAGTTTCGTTGCCTGCGATCCGCTGCAGGTACGGACTTGAGGTGTGAAGAATGGACTTATGGTGATCGAAAACCGATAATGAGCATTTTTTTAAAAATAGTAAATGTAAACCCATAATGTATAAAGTTGATCTGATTGAAAACCGATACAACTAAGTCAAACCATATGACAATGATGGTCAAACTCCATCTATAGTAGGAAAAAAAAAGTCATGGAGATGTATTTATGGACTAATAGGACAAATATAAGACCAAAAAAAGATTTGGTAGCGTTAGACGAAAATAATAGCTCAAAAGGATCTTAATTTCTTATTTGACCGTTAGATCATGCTAAAATTCTTACGCGGACTATCGAATCTTTAGATAATAAAAATCTTGTTGAGCCCTCTAGTTTTGGTAGTTTTTTGTGATTTTCTTTGTTATTCTTTAATTTCTAGCTTATTTTAGATTTTATGCTTCTTTCCTTTGTAATATTGAGTTTGTGTTTTTATTTCCAAGTTAAGATAGGATTCTTGATATTTTTATGGCTTTGGAAACCTCCTAAGAAGACAAACTTCATTATTATTATTTTAGAGAAAATAAACTTGTGAATTTGAGGGTTCACATCTACAGTCTTTTTCGCTTATAAAATTTTATGTGCTCTTTAATTATTGTGTTTTTAGCTTTCATCTACATCAAATTTTAAATCTCTTCGAAAACAAAAAACCAACCAATTTTGATGTAGTCAATCTTACGATAACTAGTGATTCTAAGCAGTCAGGTGTGAGTCTACCACAACTAGATGAAGATTTGCCTCAGACAATTAATGTTGATGGCCTAGTAAATGCATTTATAAACCAATAGAACAAGTCTAAACCCAAGAGAATGTTTGATCGTGCTAGACTAGAATAACAGCTCAAAAGAACTATAATTGTTTTTTCGATTATTGGATTAATGTGCTCAAATTTTTATACAGATCATCAGATCTTTAGATATTAAAAATCTCAATGATGCCCCTGGTTTTGGTAGTTTTTTTTGTGATTGTCTTTGTTATTTTCATTTCTTGCTTATTTTAGATTTTATGCTTCTTTTCTTTATAATTGTGGATTTTTTTTTCTTTTTCCTTGTTGAGGTAAGGTTCCTAACCTATTTAAGGCTTTGTAAACCTTTTAAGAAGGCAAACTTCTTTATTATTATTATTATTATTGAGAAAATAAACTTGTAAATTTTAGGTTCACAACTGCAACCCCTTTCACTTATAAAATTTTTTGTGTTATTTGATTATTGTGTCCTTAATTTTGCAGTATCAAGCGCAAACCCAAAGACATGATGTTTTCTAACTACAGAAGAAGGAAACATAGAGAAAATGGAAACAAAATACCAAGGCCAATTGCAAAAGATGTTAACAAAAAAGCTTCAAATAAAAAACATAACAATAGTTGAGTTTTTTTATTAAAAAAAGAAAAGAAAAACAGTTGCACCATGTCAATGGTGTAATTCAGTATGCACCAACGGTAACAGCAACAATAGTGGATTGCCTAGGCCAACTAGATTTTGTTAATGCTTCAAACATTTTTTTAGAACATTTTCTTTGACACAATAAACTTGAGTTTCACTAAAATTAGGTCTTCGATGCAAGGTTGTTCATTCCATTATGTTCCGCTTGAAATGGATAGTATATCTCATATTAATTAAAAAAAAAAAAAACAGAACAAAATGGGATAACTTTTATCTCACTTAAAATCTTGGCCGTTCTGAATTTCTTGCCCAAATTCTAGCCGAGTTGTTTCGAGTTTTTTCCATCTGTTCTGTTCCAGATTTGTTTTAATGAACTTATAATTGGTGCAATT
>Ga0325414_1007382_pt1 | contig 11644 bp, 6 predicted proteins | sample PopdelMetagenome_8_FD_206183 | JGI IMG/M metagenome (GOLD analysis project Ga0325414, IMG submission 206183) | Populus deltoides microbial communities from Bellville, Georgia, United States - Leaf-PdKOR-R3 | ecosystem: Host-associated > Plants > Phyllosphere > Phylloplane/Leaf | place: USA... | reverse complement strand
ATTATCTTCCAAGCCCGCGACACCACACCTAGTTTAACCCCAAAGCTAAATGATTTTGCCAATAAAGTGCAAAATCGCAGTACCACCGTGGAAATTTCTTTTAACGTTTGTTTTGTATGTGTGTGTGTGTGTGTGTGTATATATATTACAGCCTGTACTCTTTAATCTGTTAGAATTCAATTATCATTAATCGATGGACAGGTTTGGAGGGGTGCATGGCTTTGGCAGCGGTGGTAGTGATGAACGGAGGGCTCTTCTTAGTCAAGGAGTAAGCTTCTTTTATTTTTTTGACCATTCAATATTGTTTTTGTTTCATTTCATGCATGTTTGCAGCCTCTAGGTAGTCCATGATACCATTTCTGATATGTTCTGCTCATCGTTCTTGAGAAGTTTTTGAGTTTGGGTTGATTAATTATATATATTGTCAATTGATTGTGCTTGGATTGTTCAAGAATTGTACTTTGGATGTTTTCAGATTTAAACGTAGTCATCATCATGTTTCCATATACATAATTGATCAAATTAACAAAAACGGCACTTGGGTCGATTTCTTGTACTTACCAAGTGTTTGTTATTTTGGATATTAGTTTTCACATGACCTCTTATGATTAGGTGTTTCTTTAGATTTTTTTTTAAAATTATTATTGCTTGCTTACATTTCGGAATCATCTTATCCATTTACTTGCTATATTTCTTGAATTCTTGTGCTTGCAAAGGGAGGAAGAAAGAGAAATGATGCATCTGAGGATAATCAGTTCACAGACCTTGAGCATGGAGATGCAGTGCCAGTAAGTGCATTTCCTGTTAGCTGCTTCAGCTTCATGTCCTTGTAGTGTTGTTGAGTTGAGTGTTTAGATGCCAACTTCATTCATGAAATTTTCAGGCTGCAAATGTGGGATTTGGTCGAGTGCTTTCACTAGTAAGTCTCCTTATGGTGTTTCTTGCTGAAAGTAAAATATTATTGCTACAAATTTTTATTTTACCCAGCTTGTCTTGTCACATTACAGGCAAAGCCTGATGCAGTAAAGCTGATAATTGCTACGCTAGCTCTCCTGATTGCTTCCACATCAAGTATACTGATTGTGCGTCTTTTTGTGATTCTAGATTCTCTGTTGTGTTTACAATGATTTCTCTGGTTTTCAGGCGTGTATTTGTTGCCTTATGATCATAACATTTGGATTTCTCATGCTGCAGCCTAAGTTTGGTGGAAAGATAATAGACATTGTGTCGGGAGATATAGAAACACCTGAACAGAAAGCTGAAATAGAGAGAATTCATGGCTGAACTTTATTCTATTGATTGGGAAGCATAATATTTCTTTATAGAGTCAGAATTCATAGGTCTAACTAGATCTTCTACATCTATTCTAGATAACAATAAAGCTCTTCTCGAAAATGCTTTCTTTACCATGTAAGGGCCCTCATTATTTGGCGTCCATTTACTCTGATCTTTTCCTAGTAAAGACAATATTTTCTTCAGTATAAGATCTCTTTCATGGAATCCTCAAGGTTGGACCTTCTTGTCCTATGATTTGGTCATCCTTCTTTGGTATAGTTGATGATGGCAAATTGCAGCGATATCCTCTTTTCACTTATCAGATTCAACTCTTCATATCTAACTTTTACTCAATCTACCTCTTCTAGCTCAGAGTCTATCAATACTCTTAATGAGGAGATTTCAACTTCTAAAGGCATCACCACCTCCATTCCATATACCAATGTATACGGGGTGGCTCCTATTGAGGTTTGGATTGTGGTGCGGTACACGTGAAGGGTAAATGACAACATCTCATACCAATTCTTGTAGGTGACTACGATCTTCTAAATAATCTTCTTGACATTCTCGTCAACAGCTTTTACCGCACCATTCATCTTTGGCCTATATAGTGAGGAATTGGAATGCTTAATTTTCCATTTAGCGCAGAGTTCTATTATCATCTTGCTATTGAAGTTCTAGGCATTATTAATCTTTTCTAGTGGACCATATCGACAGATCAAATATCTTTCCATAAATTTCTTCACCATTTTTTTACCTCCACATCATCCAAACATCTAAACAAAGTTTTGTCAGATGATTTCTTATACAAACTTTCCTCATCAAGATAAAAATCCATTGCCAATCTCCTCAAAGTCTTCTTGTTGATTTTGGATGCCTCCATGAGATATGTCTGGTTTTGGATGAAATTCTTGATATCATAGTACTAAGGGTTTCCATCTATTTCTCTTTCAATAATGAGCTGGGTTATTTCTGATATCAATGTGTACCGGCTGTACCTTATGCCCAAAGTCTGTTTTAGCCATGGAAGCTAACATAGCCAAAGCATCAACAAAATGGTTTCAATCCTTTCCTAGATGGGTGAACTCTATTTCCTTAAATTCTTTAGAGTTTAGACAGGTAAATTTGATTTAATTTCTTATATTCTTGATTTTTTTTAATGTAGGGTTCTTATGAGAATTTGAGGATTTTGAGAAAAGTAGTAAACATGATGGAATTGAGGTAAAATAGTATAGAAATAGTGAATGTAAGTAGTAATTAAGAAAGAAATTGAATAATTTTGAAGAAAAGAACATGTAATTAAGGATGAGGAAATATAGGAATGAGGTTTTGATTGTTTTATGTTTTGAGAGATGATGTTCTTTATCTTATTTGAAGTATTCAAAATATGAACAAGTGAAGAAACATCATAAGAATGTGAAAAGAAGGAATAAATAAATGGTAGGAATAGTTCATGGGAGAATTCTTTAAGTGAGTTAAAAGAAGAAAATTGATTAAAACTATATGTTGAAAATGAGGTGACAAATGAATGAAAATTTTGGTGTAAATTCCAATTAAATAAAAGATATTATGTGCTTCAAATTTAGGCACGTAAGAGAAATAATGTAGTGCAATTTGATTTATTCAGGAGTTGTTTCGGGAGCAGGGCATCAGGCAGGAGGAGCTGAGTCATCACGAGCATACGGTAGGTGATTCATCACTTTCTTTTAAAATTCAAAGTTTCATTATTAGTTATGAGTTGTTTATGACATGTTGATATGGAAGAAGTAGAATAAGAAACTGTTGGTATTATAATTGGGATGTCGGGTAATTAGTATAGAATAACCGGGTGGTATGGAATTACTAGTTGGTTATTATGAATTACCGGTTAATATGGAATTACCGGTTATATTTGCTATTAATAAAGAATAGCCGGATGTTAGGTAATTCGTATGAAATTACCGGTTATATTAGCTATTTATAGAGAATAGCCGGATGTTGGGTAATTCGTATGGAATTACCGGTCAGATTGACTATTTATAGAGAATAGCTAGATCTTGGGTAATATGTATGGAATTACCGGTTTGATTATTGGCTATTTAAGAGGGTTAGCCGGGTTTGAGGTAAAATTGTGAATTACCAAATTAAAAATTAAGCAATGAGTATTGGTTACAGAGGTCCTATAAGTATATGATTAATAAATTATGAATGGGTTATTAATGTTGATATATAGTAAGTTAGTGATGAAAGATAATTTGATATATTTTGAAGACTTGTGAACATAATAACTTTATCATTTTTAATGTGTTATCTTCCTTATTTCTTATTAATGTTATGCATACATGTTTTTCACGAGGTGATGCGGAGCGTTAAATATGGGTTTTGTGTTTTAATCTGTTTATTTTGTGGGATATAATATATTTGCTTTATATTTAATTTGTATTATATGTAGATTGTAATATATGTATCATGAAGATGTTTGCTTTTGGTGCTTATACATTTAAAAGGTATGAGTAAGGAACTAATATTATTAAACTATTCGAAAAGAATATTGTAACGAACCCGACTGTACTACTTGATCAATGTTAAAAGATCCCAACATATTCTCTTAGCCTAAGGGTAAATTTTTTTTTATCTACCAAAAATTTGACAGAGTTTCGTTTGTATTTAGGACATCCCAAGTTATCGACCACTAGCAATTTATTCAATCAACCCATCATAGCAAGGTCTCATAAATCCGGTCCTTACATTAATCATCATAATTCAACACCTCACCCAATCCACACAATATATATATATATATATATATATATATATACATATATATATATATATATACATATATAGATTATGTAGCTCAACTGGTCAAGTTCTGGATTTGCTCTCCAAAGATCACCAGTTCGAGTGTCACAAACCTAAGAGCCACCGGAGACTTACCTTGTCATTAATTCTATTGTTTCTCAAAGTATGCAAGTTTGGTATTTCAACAATGTTTATGTTTTTTCTTTATTTAATAATAGTCCAAGATTTATTATTAAATGACGTTCATGCCATAAAGCTAATGAAAAACTGAGAAGAAAAACAAAAGTTGTAAATACCAAAAAAGAAAGGCCAAAAAGTAGTAAAAACCACTCTAATACATAGCAAGATTTTATAGCCAAAACTAACAAGACTTTACTTGAATCATAACATTAAACGATGAAAAACCAACTCAAATACTATATCCCAACCAATAATCTCTTTCTAGAAAACCAATTTATTTCTAACCACGATCAAGGATTCTCATATTTTGGAGAATACATTGAAGAAGTGAGAGAAAATAAAATAAAATTATAACAATCCCAATTCCATGATTACACAAGGAAATTATATTACTAAATTTTATGGGTAAATTTTTGTATATTGGTTTATTTCACATTTTACCGAAATTTCGACAGAGTCTCCTTTATACCGAGAGGTCTCAAATTATTGACAATTCATCATGTACACAATTCATGTTCATTCTATAATTACTACATATATATGCCACATCGCAATCACAACCATTATTGGTCACAATATAAGAATTCCACATATTCATCTCAACATAAAATTTACAACATAAACTAATAGCAATAAACTTGATTAGTAACATTAATATTACAAGCATAAAATAATAGAGCTCTTAAGTCTCAAGGATTAACATAAGGAAATACTAACAACATTCAAGTTGCATAATTAATTAAAACAAAATACATTAATATTCATTTCATTCTAAGTTCATACAAAAGAAGTAGAAATGCTAACCCCTAATTCATATAAAAGGAATTTTGAACATGAAATTCCTGATTCGTATAAAAGAATTAGAAGCGCTAATTTTCTAATTCATGAAAAGAACTAAACACCTAATGTTAGAGAATAATATAAATCATATTTTGGGACCTCACCTAACAGCTTAAGCTATTGGGTTGAGATGATTTTTTGACATGGTATCAGAGCCTTAATGACCAAGCAATCATAAGTTCAAATCTCACCATCCCTATTTATGTAATAAAAATTAAGCACAAGGTAGTGTGGGTCTGTGCAAGTTTTAAGCCTAAAGGGCTTTCACTTGAGGGTGTGTGTTAGAGAATAATATAAATCATATCCCGGGATCTCACCTAACAGCTTAAGCTATTGGGTTGAGATGGTTCTTTGACACCTAGGACACCACTCCTGACGTGAATGAGAAGGATTTGCATTATCAAAATATGACAATAATTATATTAAATAAATAAAATACAACAAAATAATGGTGGGTCACAACTACATGTATCTATGTATGCAAGTACCCACTCAATCGGGCATAAACATGGTTGATCTGCAAAAGAAGAACACATGTAATGCTTCCTTTTCTACCTATAAAGCCTATCCTTCAACAATCTACTTATGGTTTTCTTTTTAATTATTAAACATTATTCTTCATCGGATACACCCATCTCATTACCTTACCCCAAGTTCTGAAGGGATCCTGCCGACACTACTAAGTCCTATTAGTGTCATTAGTTGTCTTTACCCAGATCAATTAATCGAATTCTTAGTAATGCCAACACCAACTTAATCGGTTGGTGCCATTGACTATTTTTAACCCAAAATAATCAATCAATTCCTTCCATCTCACTTGGAGGTGTTTCCGGTAATGTCGATGCCAAGTTCTCTTGACATCATTAACTTCCTTCTTAGGAAGTTAATCAAGTTATTATGGGGTTGACAATACCAACATTATCTGTCGGTATCATTAACTATTCTTGACATGAATAGTTAACCAAGTTCAACGTTCATTATAATTTCATCAAGATCATGTCGATGTTACCAATTTTTTTGCTAACATCATTAGCCGTCCCTATTGGAGATGGGCTAATCAAGTCCAATGGTGATCGTTTTGGGTTTTTCATATAGGTCCTTATTCGAAATCAAAGTCCATGAGTCTATAACCAAAAATCAGATTTCGATCCATGTCCATTTCACCATATCTTTCCTTTCTTTAGCCATACTCACAAGTATTGACTTTAGCATAAATTTGAATACAACGTTTATTATCAATTAAAAAGAGTATAGGTGTGGAACAACTACCTGCCACCGATGCTTAATTTGCATGTTCCCTTGTTGTTGTCGTACTCCCCCCGCGAATCCTCCTGAATTCACAAGTATACCACATTAGTTCATGACCAATTTTCATTTCGCAAATAGCAAGGCAACAACAACATTTACTCTTTACATTTCATTATTTTAAATCATTATACACATCGTCAACTTCATTGTTAAATGTGGTTTATCCCCCTATAGGTGCCAAGATTTGATGTTACAAAAATTTTGGTGGGAAGGGAACCGGTTTTCTGCCCCTATCATTGCTAAATCCCTTATTTTAATAATTCTCATCAAATTTGCTAGCAGGGGCGATAGTTTGACCTTTCCTTATGTATTAACCTATATGTAGAGCTTTGGAGCTCCAAATAGAGCGAGATTGGATTCGTTGGAAAGCTAATATCTCAAGCTACAATTTCTACGAACAATTTCTATAATGCTCGAAAATCCCTTAAAACGTGCATGACAAATCTGCTCAGAATTCGTTAGCGATTCCTAAGTGAGTTTTCTGCCAACCTCACTTCTCTTTTCTTCTACAATATTTATTTTCTACGTTTTCCTACATCTTATGATTATGAGTTATACCCATGGTCAATAATTTCATTTTTGCCTCACACACGTCAAAATCACAAAGTTCCATATTATCAATTTTTCCCACACTTTTTCTATTAGTGAGCTTCCTACTATAATTGATTCATGCATAAAAATACATAGCACATCATAATTCTTCTTCTTTCCTTTTATGTCAATCTAACTATTAACGACAAAGAAAATTTCAATATTGATGGAGTAAGTTTAGAATAAGTAAATAAATTATGAAGTCAATCTAACTATTAAAGTGTGGGAATGAAAAATTACAAGATAAAGGATTAAAGTGTATAAAAAAAGAGGAATAAATACTAGAAATTAATAGGACAATAGCCAAACAAAGCCTAGTCCTAATAAGAAAGGGGTAGAAATACATGTGAGAGAATAAGATCGAGACTTTTCTTCTCTATAAAGCTGGTGGAAACCATTGAGAGCCCCTTCCCCATTTCAATTTCAAATAAGAAATCCTTTGCATGTCTCCCTTTCCAAGTGCAAGAGTGAAAAAAGAATAATTGTAAGGTGAAAAATCAAGAATTTGAAGTAGAGAAAGAGAGAGAGAATCGGCTGAAGCAAAAAAAAAAAAGAGAAGAAGGAAAACCGAAAAGGAGGAGGAGAATATCACCCAAGTACTCCCTCAAAATTCTTCCAAATTCGTGAGGTAAGAGTAACCATTTACCCTTGGAACTTGTTATGTGAGGTGTTAGGTTGTATGAGAAGAAAGCCCTAAATGAAGTGATTTAGGATTTTTGAATTAAATTAGGGTAAATGAAAAATCAATGCAAATACATACTCTAGAGCATAAATAGTCTAGGAACACAACATTTTTAACTAGAATTGATGAAGGTGGGAGTTGTTAGGAAACCCCCACCATTCGGCCAAAAGAAAAAAAATATGAGTGAAGGGGGAGTCTTCAATGGTATTAAGTTAATATAATGATGTTCTATGTTCAATGATAATGATTGATGAAATGTGCATTAAGTGAAATCATTTTTAACTTCTTTTCATATCTCTTGATTTGCACTTATATGCTTTATATTGGTGCTTGAAGTTGTGTGAATCATGTTATCATGAAAATAACAAAAAAGAAGAAGAAGAAGAAGAAAAAGAAAGATTTGATGTCTTGATAAGGAATGAACTTCAATTGCTTGTCGTAATAGAGTTTATACATAATGAAATCCTACGATGTTAAAAAGGATGCATAGGAAATGTTTGATTAGTGTCTAAATCCGTGAATTCAAGTCTGGGCAGTTTGGTAATGGAAATCCCCACACAATTGGACATAGAAGATGATGGAAATTGTTGTAACGTTAAATGAAAGTTGTAGAGGAATGAGTTAGCTAACATTTGACACTGGTCTTGCCTTAATTGGAGTTATATAACTTTAGATATGGATAAAATACCATTAAGAGGTCAAACTGTCCGTAATAGGACAGTTTGGTTCTCAGAATTAAAACTACTGTTAGATATAGAAAATGATAGAAATTGCTATAAAGTTTTATATGAAAGTTGTAGATGAATGAATTAGCAAACATTTGGCATTGGTTTTGCCTCAATTGGGATTGTATAACTTTAGATATGGGAAAAATATCATTAAGAGGTCAAACTATCCGAAACATGACAGTTTTATTCTCAAAATTAAAACTACTGTTAGACATAGAAGATGATAGAAATTGCTGTAATGTTTTATATAAAAGTTGTAGATTGTAGGGTTTGTTGCCATTAGTATGCAGCAACCATTAATGGACGGCACCGTCCATTGACAAATGCAGCAACCCATCCCAAATGTCAAAGGTTGGCAGCCACCATTGTTGAACAAGAGTTGGAGCTGGTGGCACCATTCTTGCCTATAAATAGGCACCGAGAGAGAGCAGGAAAGTATAGAAAGAGTGAGAGTGCAGAATGTGAGTAGAGAAGAAGAGAGAAAGAGGGGTTGCCAAGGGCAGCAGCTGCAAATGCAGCAATGAGAGTTGGGAGTTGAGTTAGAGTGAAGTGATCCTCCTCCTCCATGTATTTGTATTGTATCGTTTCTCTATCTCTAATAAGATGGATCTCTCTCGTGGATGTAGGCGGTTTGCCGAACCACGTTAAATATTGTGTGCCAGTGTGTTAAGCCTCCAATGGGCAACTATCAAAACATCACCGGTCGGAATCCCCAACAGTAGATAAATGAGTTAGCTAACATTGGGCACTGTCCTTGCCTCAATTGGAGTTATAGAACTATAGATATGGGCAAAATAACATTAAGAGGTCAAGTTGTTCATAATAGGACACTTTGGTTATCAGAATTAAAACTATCGTTAGAAATAGAAGTTGATAGCAATTGCTGTAATATTTTATATAAAAGTTGTAGAGAATTGAGTTAGCTAACATTTGACATTGGTCTTGCCTCAATTGGAATTATATAACGTCATATATAGGCAAAATATCATTGAATGGACAAGCTATTTCTAACATGACAGATTTCACTACCTGACTTCTAACTAATTTTAGAATAGATGAATATTAGAATTTTAGGCAACCTTATCCATGAAAGTTGTACTTAAAGATGTTAAATTTCACTAGGATTTGGCCCTGCCTGAATTAAAGCTCTAGAATTCCATTTAGAGACTAAAAATTGCAAACTGGTCACATTGAATATGATGATGGTGCTTAAACCCCACACTAAAGACAAGTGTGAAAATTAGAAAAGTAATCTAGATAAACAAAATGATCCTCAGTTACTAAAGGTGTCCAAACAAAATATCGAATATGATGATGGTGCTCAAACCAAATGAAGAAAACAAAGATAAGAGGCTCAAAACCTGACACTGGGAAGCACGCCAAACCATTTTGCAAGTCAATCCTAAGGTCTAGGAATCCATGGACCAAAAAATGGTCTAGAAACGAGCACCGGTGATCCTTAGTATTAAAATCCCTTAAACATCTTTTAAGCCTACAAATATCTTTTTTTTTTTCATAACCAAGAGTCAAAGCCTACGTTACATGCCTATCAAGTCCTTTCTAAAAAGTATCCCTAATAAAGACAAAGTTGGGAAAAAATCAACATTTCCCCAATTTCTTTCATCTCCTCCGTCAGCCTCCTTTACACCACCATGTGTCCATCGTCGTTGCCCCCACCAACAACTTCTTTCTTGCACCACTAGGAACAACACCAACAATGTTTTTTCTCTAGCTAAGCAATCTTTCCTCTTCCTTTTCTTCCCCAAATCTCCCCCCGGCCACTGCATTCTACATGCATTGGCACAAATAATTAAGCATGGTTATTGTGTTGGGCCAGTGACCATGCAACGATGGGTTGGACCTGTTTCAACCTAGCTCGGATGGCTAGGCTAGGTCCAACCTAGTAAAAAAAAAGAGAAGCTTGTTGGGCACTAGTTGGCCCAACCAGACTGACTTAGGCTGGATCCATTTCAGCCTAGCCTGGATGGCTAGCTAGGCCAGGTCCAATACAATATATTTAATAATAATATCAAAATATTTAAAATATATAAAAAAATTCAAAAAAAATTTAAGGGTCATTTCAAAATATTTATGATTTTCTCGCAAGTTTTTCTAATAATTTTGCATAATATCGAGTTGTATATTTATAGTGTAAGCTATATATCCAATATTCAAATACATAGAGCGTGTTTGGCAGTGTGGTTGCGGGTGCTTTTCAAATAGCTTTTCGTGCCGAAATGCATGCCAATGATATTTTTTTATTTTTTAAAAATCATTTTTGACATCAGCACATCAAAACGATCTAAAAAGTACAAACCGCACTCAATTTTAGCAAAAAAAAAAAAATTCAAATTTGGAGGAAACGCAGGTACAAACGCAGTACCAAACGTTCCCATAGTTTTCTCCGAAACTTTTCTTAAATTTTTGTTTTGAAAATTCAAAAAAAATTCAAAATTTTGTAATTGAAGTTCCTCTTAAAAAAAAAAATTATTTTTATGCATACTGCCAAATTCTAAAAGTTTTCTAAGCATATTTTTATTTTAAAAAATAAAAATACATTTTTCTCATGTTTTAAAATGCAAAAATGAATATTGTAACTAGTTTATAACTATCCATTAGATTTTTTCTAAAATATCAAAAACCCTTCACCAATCATTTTGTTCATTTAAATTGTCAGGGCTTGTTGTAGACTTTAATATCTTGGGGTGTAAAACTACATAGTAGAGTATACCCTCGGGTATTAAAAATATAAAAAAAATAAATACGATATTATAATTTAAATCATGGTTATGATTTAACCCGATAATATAGAGACATCCTCACGAACGAAGATCTGCCTTGAACCTTAGAAAATGCCAACAAATAGAAATATGATCTAAAAAACAATCAATCAATAATGCAACTTACCTTGTACAACTAGTCTCCTTACCCAGATTCTCGCAAACCACTAGGTTTTCTAGTGACAATAATTATAGGTGGTGACTCCTGAATCTTATAATTATAACTTTATAATTAAACTCAAAACCCTTTTAATTCTAGAAGACAACTCTGTCATTCAACACAATACTCACAAATCATGCACATGAATCTTAAATTTATAAAGCCTGCAAGTGCAAGTATTGAGATTAAAACCACTAGATCATCTTAAGGATTTGCTAATAAAGTAAATTAACCCGATTGACCAAATTGCTTAACAAAAAATTAAATCAGTGTTTTGAATGATTGTGATTTGAAAATTAATTAAACTAAAAAATTAAAA
>Ga0325414_1007380_pt1 | contig 11646 bp, 2 predicted proteins | sample PopdelMetagenome_8_FD_206183 | JGI IMG/M metagenome (GOLD analysis project Ga0325414, IMG submission 206183) | Populus deltoides microbial communities from Bellville, Georgia, United States - Leaf-PdKOR-R3 | ecosystem: Host-associated > Plants > Phyllosphere > Phylloplane/Leaf | place: USA... | reverse complement strand
TGGTATTCCATTGATGAATGAGTTGCTTTCATCTATTTTTGTTATAAAAAAAATAGGGAAAAATAATTTTTTTATTATTATATAAACTTTAATTTATTTATACATAGTTTATCAATTAACTCTCTAAAAAGTTCTTCACATTATTCATTTAAACATAGGTATAAAAATACTATTTAAAAAAAATATAGTGGTTTTGGGCATTTTAAATTGGAAATGGTAGGAGAAGGAGAAAACATCCCTTTATACAAGAAACTTTTACAAGAAGAAAAAAGAAGAGGTAAAGTTGGGGTAGGTTAGCATGAATATTAAAGATTGCACGACAAGTTAGCTTAACCACATAGACAATTCAAACACAATCAACCATCAAGTATTGACACATTAGAGGTAGCCCAATAAACTTCCTATACAATATTGTTTTTTATGGAAGGAACTAGTTAACCCAATTTAAAATTCAAGTCGGTTCAATTCAAAATTTAAATTAATCTTTTTATCTTTAATTCTGCTTATTTAAAAAAACTAAGTTAGAATAGAGAGTTGTCTTGGAAATTCTAGATTTTTATTTTATTTTTTAGAGGCCTAAATCACCTCAAAATAGTCCAAAAACTTTTAATTTTATTTCATTCTAGTCCTTATAATTTTTAATTTCTAGTTCAATCAATAATAACTTCTTTTTCTTAAATTTTAATTTCTAGTAATTGTTATATTTTTTGTATCAAAGTTTGGTGAGCTATGATAGATAGAACGAGGATGTCATAATTATTAGAAATGGTTACTAGTGTGAACAAACAATAAAAGGAGAAACAATAAAATCAATTGACATGACAATAGAATTTATAGGATCTTGTACAAAAACTATAACATATATCAACCTAGATGGATCAAATCATGAAACCCCAAGATAAAAGGCTAGTGGCACCATTGGCTTTGATCAATGGGAACCACCGACATGAAGTCAAATCACCTTGAGATGATCAAATTCAACTAAAGATAATGAATTTGAATTTGTTTTATATATAATTCAATAAGGAAGACCCAAAAAGGAAAGTGTGTAGTTCCAATTAGTCCTTCAACTATTATAACACCAACCCTCAACACCGGTTATTCATGGTCAATTTTCATATAGAAGGGAAAGTCATAGCTTGGTTTTAAGAAATTAAAGAGATTAGAGCCATTTACCTGTTAAGAGTCTTATAAAGGATTTACAGATTTGATTTAGGGCATCTACTTATGATGACCTCATGGAAGCACTTATCAACTTAAAGTAAATTAATACGATAGAAAACTATAAGTCCTAATTTAAGCTTATTTTAAATAAAGTTATTTCTTATAAAGGTTGGAAGAGAAAATCAAAATTAGGGTTAAGATGTTAAATCCCTAGAATTTTGATGCAACCTATGGGCTAGTTTAGATATAAAAAGGAAAACGTAATGGTGGTTTGCAGAAGTTAAAAGCCTATTACTAGCAGGTTTTAATAGAAGCTCGCTTCTCAAACCCACTCTAGAGTTAATCCAAAATCCAATCTACCAGTTTAGAAACTAACACCAATCTAGATGAAAGAAAGAAAAAAAAAAAGAAAGGCTTATGTTTCAAGCGCAAAGGAAAATAAAGTCTAGGCTACAAGTGTAAATGCTAAAAACTATTTTTAATTGAGGAGATAAACATAAAAAAAAAAAAGATGAGGGTTCTACAGAGATTAAAAACTTGATTGGTTTAGAAGAGTTTTTGGTGGTTAATAAAGAAGCATTGACATCCCTACATGTTATGATAATGAATCTTAACCCTAGGACTATGAAAGTCCAAGCTAAAATAAATAGCCAACTAATAGTGTTGATTGACATAAGGAGTACCTACAAATTCATTCAGCTTAGAATTATATTAAAAAAAATTTGGAATTGATTTTGCACTACATTAGCCTTTAGGATAAGAATTGCAGATGGAATGAAGATTATAAATGAAGGTGGTTGTTTAAAGTCCAAGTTCATGATTTAAGGGTTTTGATTCTAGACACAAGCTTTAGTAATATAGACATGTAGACGTGATATGATGTTAGGTGTTCAGTGGTTAAGGCTCTATGAGACTTCTCAAAACTGGTCATGAAGTTTCAAGTTAATAGGCTTATGATTAAACTTAAAAGCCTAAGAGTGTGGGAATTAGACATTGATTGTGGGTCGAGTTTAATGCTTGAATTAAAAAAAAAAATGTTAAAGGGTTAATGTTACAAACTTGGGGAATAAAGATAAAGCCTAAGCCACTAGTGAAATACCAGTTCAAGAGCAGGAGCTTCTCAAGGAATTCAATGTAGTTTTTAAAAAGCCCAAAGGACTACCCCTAGAGAGGAGTCATGAGCATTCTATTATGTTAAAAAAAAAAAAGGATGCCCCTAATTAGCGTATGATCCTTCCATTACTCATACTACTCAAAAATAGAGATGGAAAATATTATGAAATAAATATTTAATTTAGGAACCATCCAACCTAGTTAGAGTCTATTCTCATCATTAATTCTTTTAGTGAGAAAATTAGATGGATCATTCTAAGCCCTTAACTAGGAAATGATGAGGGATAAATTCCCTATCTTGATGGTGGAACTATTAGATAAGCTATACAGATCATATTATTTCTTTAAACTAGATCTAAGGTTAGGATATCATCAAGTCACATTGAGATCGAATGACATTTTAAAGACAGCTTTCCAAACTCACAAGGAATAATATAAGTTTCTAATCATGCCTTTTAAATTGAATAATGCTCTACATTTTAGGATGATGAATGAGGTATTCAGGCCTTTTCTTAAAAAAAAATATTCTTGGTATTTTTTTATGATATTCTAGTATATACCAAAACAGAAAAGGATTACCTATATCATTTAAAGGTTGGCTTAAGGATCTTGGCCTAACATAAATTGTATGCTAAGATGACTAGGTGTAAATTTGCTTGTTGAGAAGTAAAATATTTAGGCCATATAATGTCGGGTAAAGGCTAATTTATATAGAAGATTTATTAAATGTTATGGGTTATTATAGGCCCATTAACTAGGCTACTTAAAAAAGAAGGATCAATTAGGGTGAGAAGACTGATGAAGCTTTTATGGGCCTAAAAAGGGCAACGCCAACTTTGATGCAGACCTTTTTATCACGTGGTCAAGCAACCATCAACAAAGTAGATAACAGTTCGAAAAGCTGAAAATCAAGTTTGATAGAACTTTGACCCAAATGTAACCCTGTACCTAAAAATCAAAGGTATTGGAAAAAGACGTAGACCTAGAGATAACCTTATATCTAAGAACCCTAAGTATGTGAATGATACCACAAAGCCAGTTAATCTTCGATAAGTTAGTATACAATCTTTGTCCCTACAAAAAAAAAAGTTGTTTTATCACAAACAGACCAAAGGAAAACTCATTTTATTTTGCAACTTGCTGCTTAAATTTTCAGCTAGAAAAACATAATATAGTCTTTTCTAACAGACCCTAATGACCCCCTTTTAAGTTGCAAGCTAATGAGCCTAAACTAGTAATCAACTAATATAAGTCCAATAATGAAATAAACCTCTAAACAATATCTAATAGTTCATAAAAAACTCAAATTAAAAATAATTATTCAATATTAAATAAATAAATACAATAGGATAAAAAAAACAAAGTCTTCATACTAAAATTCCTTTATGTAACTCGAATGTTCAATTTTCATACATTCTTGGTAGATTTTCAACTTTGTCTTCAAATACATTGCTCTCTCTCGTCTGGATTAATTACTAAGCCTACCATATATGGTTGGAAAGCTTGAGATGTTTAATTTCTAGCCCAAGCAAAATTCCACTTGTGGATCCATATATGTCCCTAAAAGTATACAAAGGCCAAGTGTGGCAGGTTTGATAAAATTTGTCTAGTAACTTTGACCCTCTGAAATAATATTTTTCTGAACATCATTTGACCTAAAAATTTAATAATAGTTTCATATGTTTAGTATCGCCCTATAAAATTACAGCTTGTTCTAATGTATGGTTTGAAATATATGTTCGATCTTGTAAAACTAGTCAGCAAATATTTTAAAGCCAAATTCAGACCTAACTTAGTTCATATCATCCTCTCATTCTTTAAAAATATTTGATCTCAAATTTGTATCATAGAAAACATCTTCTAAGGTCAACAAATTAGTATCTAGCTAAAGAATAGCATCATCATCATCCTCTTCATCCCCCCATTGGTCTTAACCCTATTATTAGATTTCATAATCATGACTCTTTTATTTGGACACTGTAAAGCAATATGACCAAAACCTAGACAACATAAACATTTAATATCACAGTTGCGAGAAGTAGGAGTAACATTGTTACCTTTAACAACGACCAAGATGTTTTTATTCTCTCTAGGGTATTTGATTTTGCACTCCTCATTCTTTTGTGATGAACCACCCTTAGTGTAATCCTTTCAATTGGGTTTTCAAGGTTTTGAAGGGCATGATGGTTGGCTTTGTCAAATGGTACCTTTTTGTTTAAATTGTTTCTCCACCTTCACGACTGTATGCACCATCTCCTCCAACTCCACATAATAATGCAACTCAACAATATGAGAAATATAATAATTAAGGCCATTCATGAATCTATCCATAGTGGCCTCCCTATCCTCCTCAATATTAGCTTAAATTATAGCAAGTTTCATCTTTTTGAAGTACTTATCACCACTCTTTGTACCTTGACTCAAACTCTGCAACCTTAATACAATTCTCTATAATAGTGGCTTGGAACAAATCTCCTCCTTATAATGGATTTTATCTCATCTCAAGTATCAACTTGCCTCTCATAATTGCTCATGTGATTTGTCACTAACTGACCCTACCACATAATGACATCATCAGTAAAAGCAATTATAACAAGCTTGTCTTTCTTGGGCTCTAGATAATTGTGACACTTAAAAATCTACTCCATCTTCTTCTCTTATTCTAAATAAACTTCTGAATTATTCCTCCCCTGAAAAGCCAGTATTTTCAACTTAATTGTACTCAAATTTCCACTTAACTCAACATTATGGTCCTGATACCTATAATTACCCATTTGACCAAAATTATCATCATATTTTCCCCTATAAACTGACAATTCTGCTATTATCCAAAACATTCCTCATGTCCCATGAACACATCTTCAAAATCAACATAACTAATGTTCGCATTATCAGCCACAAACTCATCCATATTAGTGTTAACTCGCCCAACAACCCTCCTAACATTATATTCTCTTCGTTTAGACCTAATTTGAACCCTACCTTAATCATTAACACATTACCACTCCAACCTATCTCTAAATTCATTGGCCATTTGATCTATCCGCTAATTCATAATGCATAACTGAGTTACAATTTCATTGTCTTCTCTTTATGTTGCCATGTTGTTACTTGCCTCCAACATATTTGAATTTAAAAATTGGTTAGTTGAAAATAAATATATATTCTTACCCCACTCCTTCATGTGTTTACACTCCTCTCATGTTTCACTCAAAGATAGGATTTTTATTCAAATATGCTCGCTACACCTTTTTCCCTCTCGTCTCACCTTTCTTCGACTCTTGCGAAACCGAAATCAACACCAAATATAACAACCTTAGCAGCATATCAAAAAAATATGTATGTGACTCAAGAAGTAAGAAAAATATGAAAAACAAGCAAAGACAAAACTACGATTATAATTTTACGAGTAACAAGCAAATTTGTACGAAAAATAGTTTTTAAAGACGTGAAAGAAAAAAGATGCAACTATTATATAAAAAAATTAATTGACACCTAAATATATCAATTATGATGTTATTATACTCTCATAATTGAAAAATAACAGCAACAAAACAAGTTTGAATTGTTGATACGAATTAGAACCATTACAACAAGTTCTAATACCTCATTTAATTACTATAGCAAACAAACTCCATATGACCTAAACTTTTATATGAGGTGCAATTAGAACCTTAAGACCAAGTATATAAAATTTTAGAATCTTACGAATTACTTGACCCAAAATTCCTTTCTAATATGAATCTAACATATTACAACAAGTTTTAATCCTGACCTTGGTTATTATAGAAAACAATCTGTAAATGAGCTAAAATTATATATGAAGTGCAATCAGGACACCTAGAACTATTATATAAAATTGTAGAATTTTCTGAATTGTTCTTTTTTTTCTTTCTTTTTTACTCTTTATACTACTAATATGTTCTGAGACAACAACAAACTAAAATAACTCTTTTTTTAAAGAACCCTAGATGCAAGCTACTAACCTCTAGACACAAAATAATCAAAAACAAAATCAAAGATAACTAAAGCTAAGGAAGCCAAAACTAACAAGAAGAAAATAAAAAATGTAACCTGATTTTTAGAGCCTAGATCTGATACCCCTTGATGCGGACCTCTTAATCATGTGGTCAAGCAACCCCTAATAAAGTAGATAACAACCCAGAAAGCTAAAAATCAGGTTTGATAGAACCTTAACTTAGAGGTAACTGTATACCTAAGAACTGAAGGTATTGAAAAAAACTTAGACCTAGAGATAACCTTGTATATAAGAACCTTAAGTATGCAAATGACACCACGAAACTAGTTAATCTTTGGTAAGTCAATGTATGATCTTTGTCCCTACAAAGAAATGTTTCTTTACCATAAACAAACAAAAGAAAAACATATGTTTATTCTACAACATGTTGCTGAAATTAACAGCTGAAAAAACATAATATAGTCTCATCTTTACGAACTCTAATGGATCTCTTTTGGGTTGCAAGCTAATAAGCTTATACTAGTAATCAACTAGCATAAATCCAATAATAAAATAAATCCCTAAACAATGTCTAATGAGTCTGAGCAAACCTATATTAAAAATAATTATTCAAAATTTAATAAAATAAGATAGTAAAAACAAAGTCTTCATTTTAAAATTCCTTCATATAACCCGAATCTTTAATTTTCATACATTCTTGGTAGATTTCCAACTTTGCCTTCAAATACATCATTTTTTTTCGTCTGGATTAATTACTAAACCTACAATATATGGTTGAAAAGCTTGAGATGTCTAGTTTTCAGCTTAACTCAAATCACAACAAACTTCCACCTATAAATCCTTACATGTTCCAAATAATATACGAAGGTCAAGTGTGGCAAGTTTGACGAGATTTGTATGGTAGTTTAGACCCTCTAAAATAATATGTTTCCAAACTCCATTTGACCTGAAAATTTATCAAAATATAGTTTCATGTGTCTAGTATCTCCCTATAAAATTTTAACTCATTTTGATATGTGCTTTGAAATATATGTCAGGTCTTGCAAAAACTAGTCAGCAGACATTTTAAAATCAAATTCAAACCTGACTTAGTTCCTATCAAATCTATTAGTTCTGACCCTACTCGACTTTACTAAAAATTTTATAATGGAATATGATGTATATGGGGAGTGTATATGGGAAATACTAATACAAGATGGTAGGCCCATCTCTTATCTTAGTAAGGGTATTAAAAAGAAGGATGAAAAGGAGATTTTTGCCATTATAATAACAGAGCAAAAATAGAGACCCTACATTTCAGGTTACTATATACAAATCAAAACAAATCAGCAGAGTCCTAAGTATCTATTAAAATAGAAAATAGGAGCATCAATTTATCAAAAATAGATTTTGAAATTGATTGGGTATGATTTTATAGTAGAGTATAAGTTTGTGAATGAAAACTTGGTGATTAATGCTTTATCTATCAAACTTAAAGAGCTAATTATTGGAGAATCGTAAGCTACTACAACCTTATTGGGACAAAGAAGTACAACAAATATTTTAGTAGATGAAGAGTAACACTATAAGTGCCCTAAATACCAAATGAAGGGTGGGGGTCTTATTGTATGAAGGAAGAATTTACATCCATAATGAAAGTCTTTTTAATTTAACTATTATGCAATACATACATGACATCCAATAACATGTCATTTAGGGTAAGAGAAAATCTTAAGGTGAGCTAGGAGGGATTTCTACTTGGTAAGCATGAAATTTTAAATAAAGAATTACATGAGACAGTGTGAGGTATGTTAGCAAACTAAGGTAGAAAAAACTAAGCCATCGAGATTGCTACATACTCTGTCAATATTAGAGAGACCATGGTCATTAATTTCCATGGATATATTATGATCTTAATGGTGGTGGAAAGACTATTTAAATATTCTCATTTCTTGACTTTGATTCATCATTTCACAACTTCAAAGGTGGCTTAAGTTTTCTCACAAAATATAATAAAATTACATGGTTTACCCAAAAATATTATGACTAACAGGGACCTAACTTTCACTAGTAAATCTTGGCATGAGCTATTTCGGGTCCAGGGTGTTAACTACACACATCTACTACTTATCACCCCTAAATTGATGGCTAGATAGAAATTACTAAGAAAACATTGAAAAGTTGCCTCTATTTTTTTTGTAAGTGACAACCGAGTGGTGAAATAGCAAACTATGGTCGAGTGGTGACACAACACTAACTTCCACTCATTCCTTCAAATAACTCCTTTTAAGTTAATGATTGAGCAAACCCACCCAGTTTACTCAAATACTTCTTGTGATTAACATAAAATCAATTAGTGGAAAAGCATTTTAAAGATAGAACAACATTATTAAAAACAAATATCAAGATTAATCTATGCAAGGCATAAGACATGAAGATAACTCAATCAAATAAAAAAAATGGAATTAGAGTGATAAGAAGGAGAATTAATATACCTTAAACTCCATCCATGCTGACAGTTAAGCATGAAACATAGAAGAAAATAGAAATTAGCCTATAAGTATTATGGACCATTCAAAATCAATGCGAGGGTATTAAAGATACCTTACCCATTAGAGTTTCTAGAAGGTTCTTGCATATATCTTACCTTTCACATCCCTCTTCTCAAGAAGATAATCGAGAAGAATGAACAACCAATCTCCAAGCTACCTTTTTTTTACTAGAAGGGTAAACCTCAACCACAGCCTGATGAGGTGCTAGATCAAAAAGAAAGGACCACTAGGCAGAGGATCAGACGTGAGTTACTAGTTCGATAATAAGGGCTGAATATTAAAGATATGATTTAGGTGGAAAAAGATTGGCTTAAATACACTTACTCTCGTCTTAAGGGAAATATTTTTTTATATAGAGAGGGTGTAGTGTTTCTAGGAATTTTAGAATGAAAATGAAAAGAGAAGGATAAAATATCCCTTTAAACAGGACATTAAAATTTCAAAAATGAAAAAGAAGAGGTAAGGTTAGGTAGGTTGGAATAAATAGTGAAGATTGCACTACAAGTCAGCTTAACCACCTAGGCGATTCAAAGGCAACCAACCACCAAGTATTGACATGTAAGAGGCAACCTAACAGACACCCTAAACGGCAGCAATTTTTATGGAAGGAACCAATCAACCTAATTAGCCCAGTTTAAAATTTAAGTTCATTTAATTCAAATTTTAAATTAATTTTCTTATCCTCATTCTAGCTATTTAAGAAAAACATGGTAGAATAAGGGGTTATCTTGGAAATTTCATATTTTTATTTTAGTTTTTAAATGCCCAAACTATCTCGAAATAAACCAAAAACTTTTAATTTCCCTTCATTCTGCTCCTTATAATTCTCAATATCTAGTTCAATCAATAATAACTTCTTTTTCTTAAATTTTAATTTATGGAGAATTTTTACAAATTCACTATAAAAAAAACAAAGAAAACATGAAAAATATAATTATTTTGAATTTAAAAAATAAAAAGCACAAAAAAAAACTTTACTTAGATTTTATTTTTAGAAAATTTATACCATTAAAATCATTAAATACCCCAACTTCACATAAATTCAACTAATAAATTTTTTTATATAGATTTATTTCATTTCAAAAAAGAAAATTAGATCAAAAGCTAAGATAGTATATATGCTCATTTTATTTTATTTGAGCGCGGGTGGCAGTTATTTGATGCGAAGAGATGTGTAGAGTGTATGTGTGTGTGTGTGTGTGTCTTTTATTTTAGATTAATGAGATTGGACATATTTTCTCTCATTAGGTGATAACATTGATAAAGTGAAAATAGAATAAGAAATATATGGAGACAATAAAATGATAAATATAGTAAATTAATGTAAATTTGATTATTTTCAACCTATGGTAGCAGTTTATTTTTTTATATATATAACATAAAATTAAATGAATTATATGCATAAAGTTTTTTACTAATAAGTGAGTTTGGCTTCTTCTTTTTTTTAATTTTATGCATTTTCAATTTTTTTACTAATAAAGATAGATTATAAGAATAAATTTTTGAAAAAAAAATGATTACCCCCACCCCAACACACACACACACATGTGTGAAGAATTAGGTTTTTTGACACTTTGTAAGAAAGCCTAAAACCTTGTCTAAGAAGATCCGATACACAAGGTAGTAATCCATTGACAGGTGAGTCTAGCAAATTGTCAGACCCAATTATTTAGATTTGTTCATGCGTTGAGCCTAAGTAAGCATGGGTCTGGTGAGCTGTCGATCCCAACATACTTAGATTAAACCATGTGCTTAGTTCAAGTAAGTGTAAGTCTAGCGAGCTATTAAACCCAACATATTTAGGTTTGATCATGTGCCAAATTCAAGTGAACATGGCCCTAGCGAGCTCCCTAATCCACCTCTTCTGGGTTTAGTTACACATCAAGCTCAATCGGTCTAAGGGTTATTATAAACCTATGTTGAGGTCATAAGGCTCCGTTTATTTATCCTAAAGACTGTTAATATGAACTATTCATGTCAGGATCAATCATTTCTCTACATATGTAGATGTATAAAAAGTTTTTTAAAGGCCTACCACATTTTCATCTCATTAATGATTTATAAGGGATATTTATTTCTTATTAATAACGTGTAAGAGATTTTTATTCTTCATTAATGTCATCAAGAGAAAATGATTCTTCAATCCCTCCACTCCATCAAAACGATAAGGTTCGGAGATTATAAATACCTCCTAAACAACTCAGGTAAAAGGTTTACAATTTCTACTCTAATCATTTATGCCTTAATTTTTAAAGTATTTATCATACTAAAAAAAAGAACAAATTCCTTTATTCTTGGAATTAAATCTCTTTCTTTTAGTTATTATAATTTTTTATTTAAAAAATCATTAATTTTATCATCGGAGAGTCTCTAAACTCCTTCAAAATGAACTATTTTATAGATACTAAAACTTCTATCATTAATTATATATTTTTTGGGCTATAAAAAAAATGATATGAACATATATCTAACCATTATTCAAATATCAAATAAACCATGTTACTAAGCATATCAAATTTTAAAATATCATTAGTATTTATAAATGATGCACAACTTTTTTTAATTATTATCTATTGTAACGATTAAAAAAGATAAATGAAAATTGAGATGCATTTTAAAAAAATATTATTCAAAGAAAAAAAATAGAGGAATAAATTATAGAAAGCACTCTTTGTTACACGAATAATTTTAAGTTTTAACATTCTATTTCTTTCTGCTGTTTTTTATGTACACGAATAATTCAATGATATTTATGTTGAACTCCTTCACTTGATTTTGGTTTGATGTGATATGGAAGCAATAAATGTCGAAACGTCTATCTATCGGCTCCCAATTTGGACAAATATTGGAGATAAACTC
>Ga0325414_1007379_pt1 | contig 11649 bp, 9 predicted proteins | sample PopdelMetagenome_8_FD_206183 | JGI IMG/M metagenome (GOLD analysis project Ga0325414, IMG submission 206183) | Populus deltoides microbial communities from Bellville, Georgia, United States - Leaf-PdKOR-R3 | ecosystem: Host-associated > Plants > Phyllosphere > Phylloplane/Leaf | place: USA... | reverse complement strand
CGACAGCAACAACAATCAACAAAATAAATGAATAAGGTGGGATCGATCGAGAGATGGAAGCGCAATAAATGATATTTGATCCAAAACTATCAATAAAATCGTTGTTATGCTCCACCCTCTTTCGATGTTATTTCTCCCATAGCCTTGAATTTGAAAAAATCCATACAATTGCCAAGTTCGCATGGCATGACTTAATTGAAAAACAAACAAATATTCAAAGTAAGAGGTTGAAAGACATGTAGGATCACATTACCATCTCACCACGTTTATTGTAAGGGTGATTATTTTCGGTTCAGTTCGGTTTTTATCAAAAAAAATAATCAAACAGAATTTTTTTAAAAAACCGAAACTGGTTCAAACCGACCGGTTTCAGTTCGTTTCGGTTTTTTAGGACCAAACCGGTTCATACCGGTTTGGCTCTGTTTTTCCGGTTTGGTTTGGTTTTTTTTTCGGTTTTTTCTGTTTGGGTTCGGTTTGGTTTTTCCGGTTTCAGGCTTATAAACCAAAACTGAACCGAATCAGCCGGTTTTTTTAAAATTTTAATCGGTTTAATTGGTTTTTTTAGTTATTTTTTTTATTTTCTTAGTTTAATCGGTTTTTCAGTTTTTTGCTCACCCCTAACTTCTTACATCGAGTGTGAGAGGATGAAGAATTGTCCTTCGCTGAGAAAAAAAAAATAGAATTAATAAATTGTATTTGATCCAAATCTGTGTTTTTTGTTCCAAATATTAAGAAAGGACAAAGAAAAAACATAAAATCAGAACTAACACTATGACGATCTTTCCTTTCATTTTTTTTTTTTTGGAAATGAACTTGGGAGAGGGAGGAGACAGCATAGACCTTTCTTGTACCATGTATCGAACTTCTTGTGAAAAAACAAAGCAACGGATTCAGAAAAGTCTACTAGCATGGACAAAATGGAAAAAAGTCAAATAAAATGAAAAACAATGCAAATAGACCAACGACTGCTAATCCATCTATCCGCATGAACTTTGGCTTGGAGTTTAGAAGTAGGTTGCAAGAGTCAAAACATCTATCCCACTTCTTGAAAATTGTTGCCTTTATTTATACTTGTTTTTCATTTTCTTATTATATCTTCAACAATAAAAGGCCTTAATACAAAATATATAAGAACTAGTTTAATAACCACTCTAGAACAAGTTTTTATGAGATTTCAACCCGTAAAGAAACATGAACATGTGTCATGATACAGTTTAGGTTATTCTTTGTAGTAAACTTTCAATTATATATTTGAGATTGATTGTTGATATAGTTGAATATATAATTCAACTTTTTATTTAGAAGTATATTTTGCAAAAACAAAGCAATTTTTCATTATTTTTTAACGAAATTTCCTTCAGTTTTAGGAGAATATTTTGTTGATTTAAATCCTTGTAGAATTAAAAAATCAACCCTAAACAAATCTGATATGATCCCAACTTCTTAATTAACCCAAGTCAACTTTGTACCTCATGTGGCCCAAACTCATATTCATTAATAGAGATTAAATCAGACTTAAAATGCACTCCAAATAAACTTTTCTTTACTAGCCAAAAACATGTCATGCATAACATGTCTTGATTTGATCGAATTACTCACCAAAACAATTGGGTCAAACCCATCATCCATAAGAACCTCAATTTGATCGAATGCATCCTTAAGTAAAAACTCATCATGAAAAACCCAAGGTTGAACCATATACTGAACCGTATCAACAACCAATCTCAAACACATAACCGAATACTTACTATAAGGAATCCAAGCCTGAACATGAACCGTTTCATTCCCTCTCTCTTCAAGAAGATCACCCTCAAATCTTGAATAGAATTAGTAGCGACTTTATTAGTCTTTTTTAAGCCTTTAGAATTCCCTTATCACTAATACCTTTCTCTAATAACACTGTATGGAAGTAGTGAATGATAAAAATTTCAAATAAGCACGTTGTATTAATCACTTGCGTACATCTTTTGAAAGATAACCACAACGGATCTCCTTCGTCTTTCATTATTTTAGCATTGTACCTTCTTTTCCTATAAAGCTTGAAGTTCATAGAATAATCTTCTACACTTCTCAACTTCTTGTTCTAAAACCCCCAAACCATGGTTTAGTTTGTTGCATCCTTGAGCTAGAATCCTCATTCGTTCCCTCTTCCTTGCTAAATACATGACACAAATAAGAAAAAAAAAGAAAAAAGAAGAAGGTGAAAACACAACAAGAATATAGTTTATGATAAGAAGAACATTGATTTAGACTCGAAATTGTAAATTTGACTTTTGTTTGGAGCAAAACTGATCAGAAACAAACAGATGTCAAAGTGATGAAAATGACTAAAAAAACAGCCAAATATCCCAAATATGATGATAATATATTGGCAAGAATGAAATCAACAGAAATAAAACAATTTTTGAAAGCTAACGTAAAATAAACCCATTACGGCAAAACAAAACCTGATTTTAGAACCTAAAGAAAACTATATCCAAATGATCTCAAATTTAATATATTTGTGATTAGGACCCCAGTAAACAGAATATAAATTTTGAGCTGATTCCGAGTTAATTTGATATATGGACACGAAACATCCCTTTTAAAACCCGAATTTAGAACTTAGGCCCAATGATATCCAAAGGACTTGAAACTTGATATCTAGCGCAATTTCACACTAAATAACCAGAATATTAATTTTGAGTTAATTATGATAAGTTTCGATATGTTGCCGCGAAACAGATGTGTTACAGACCTGTCTTAACCCAAATAACATTTTCTAATTGGTTTTATGGTCTTACCTCTAATTAGAACACAACAAATATACAATAACAAGAATAAACACAAGAAAGAAAACAAATACTCACCTGAAACAAAACAAAGACAGACGAAGAGAAACTGACACGAAACAAATAGATAACGAAACCAAGAAGTATATAACCTAATTCCAGAGCCTAGCTCTGATACCAATTGATGCAAACCTTTTGATCACGTGGTCAAGTAACTCCAAAAAATTATAATCCCTAAAAAAGCTAAAAATCAGGTTTGAGAAGTGTGACACCATGAAAACCTATATCAAGCCACCAACACTATTGGAATTGAATCAAATGACGCCACAATACTAGTTATACCTTGATAAATCAGATTTAATCTTTATCCCAACAAAGATAACATGTTGCATAGTGCAAAACACAAGTTTATTTCATAAATCCATGGCTTTCTGCTTTTCAGCATACAAAACACTTATTTAATGCTTCAAATAACCCTAATAGATCTCTATAATAGGTTAATTTGAGCCCATTTACAAAATTGACCCAAATCAAGGTTGTTAAAAATGCTTTTTTGACATGACATGGAATATAAATATAAACTTGAATCGTAAAATTGTAAAATCATAAATAAAATATTTTAACTAATTATATATTGACAATTCCAATCAAGTAGTAAATAATAATATAACACAATTAAAATAAAAGTGAAATAAACAATACAAATGTCCAATCACCTTAAAATACATAATTCAAATAAAAATTCATACATGGTTTAAATAACTTAAAAATACAATATAATACAATTATGTCCATAGAATTTCATTAACTAAAAATTAACAAACCTAAAACAAACAATCTGTTAGTGCGTTATGTAAACCAAACACAACTTCATTGCCTTTATCTTCCTCATTATTCCTAAAACATTCATCAAAATCATTACCATCTAAAGGATTATGACTGCTACTACTAGTACCAGCACCGATATTGTGAACATTAGTGCTACAACTATTACTAACACTAACACCAATATTGTTAACAATATTTAACTCTAAGCTCATTGAATTATCTGGATTGACACTATTCTGAATCTCTAAACCATCTTCAGTTCCATGACACTCCATTTCAGCATCATTAAAATTTTCTTCATTATCACTTTCATTTTCTTTACTATTTTTCCTTCATGTTGCACTATCAATGACACCAAACAAATCAAAGTTTGATGAACTATCATGTTTCTCTCCCTCGGTTATCCAATCATCATCAGATGAGAGATCATCTAAAACTTCACCAAAATCACTAGCTTGCTTTTTTACTTGGTTATCATTCGATATCCGATTGCACATTACAAATACCAAGTCATTCATTTTTTTCTGGTGCAAACGATTTCTTCGTTTCATATGAACCTATATAAGCAATTCATATTGATAACATATAAGATTCTTATCAAATATAAAAACATTAAAATTAAAAAAAAACTTACCATCTCAAATGCACTCCAGTTTCGCTCACATCTAGATGAACTACAAGTCAAGCTTAGAACTCGAATTGTAAATTTTTGTAGATTTGGACCTTCATTCCCATAAGAATCCCATAATTTAGCTAGAGTCTTTTTATCCCTTGCTATCTTGGCATCCTTAATACCAAACAACCCTTTTGCATCCTTGAATGAATCAAGTTATAAGTCAATTTTACACCTTTAACTTGCATCTGACACCGTCCTTTCTAAGCATTTATATAATCCAATTTTAATGTTGGCAGTAACTTTAAAATTAGGATTATAATGACAATGAGGATTCAAAGAATAAGTTGCTACATGTAAAGGTCTGTAAAGTTGAAGTTCCCATCTTGCATCAATAATATTCCATATAGGTATATAACTACAAAATAAAAATAAAAATATTTTCATCAACATTAAATTAAATAATATAAAGTGAAATAAACATTATGTATCAACTCATAGTAATAAATAAATAATTAGCAAGATAGATAATCAATATCTTTTTTTCACAAAACCAAAATTCACTTGTATCTTCTTTTTTGCTTGATTCATTGCTTCATATATAAAACTCATAGCTAGTTTCTTATCTAAATCAACTAATCAAAGAACTTTAATCAGAGGATATGTTGCATTAATACATATAGTGACATCATGTCAAAACTTGTTGTTCAAAACACAACTTTGATTTCACTTATCTTCTTCTATTTTTGAAACCTACATAACCTCCACTAGATGGAAGTAAACATTGTCATCAATTGTATCTTACAATCATTCGAACATCTAAGAGTTAAGTATGTAGTAGCAAATCTAGTGGTAGCAGTCCTAATCAAATCCTTTTCTTTTGTAAAGTGTCTTAGCATTGAAATGAGAATAATTCTTGAATATATGTATGAGGTGATTCTCTTTCCATTAGCAATAGTTACTTGATGGACCTTTAGTTTCTTCTCAAAATCTTCCAATATCAAGTCAATACAATGGGCAACACATGGTGTCCAAAACAATCTTTTTCGTTTCCCCATCAACGATTGCCCTAGTGTCGTATAATTTGCAGCATTGTCAGTGATTACTTGCACAACATTTTCCTCTCCAATCCTCTCCACAATAACATCTAACATCTCAAATACCTTATTAGCAGTCTTAGATATATTAGAGGTATTTACCGACGATAAAAAAAATTATCCCTTTAGGACTATTAACCAAAAAGTTGCATATAGAACTCCTTTTCTTATCAATCTATCCATCATACATTATTGAGCAACCTGTTTTTTTCCATTCTAGCTTGTACTCCTTAAGCAAGTTCATCGTGTGATCTACTTCTTGCTTCAAATACTTCTCTCTAATATCATAATAAGATGAAGGCTTAAAACCTGGTCCATGCTTTACAACCAATTCAAGTGTCGTAACAAATTCAGAGTTTTAAACATAGTTAAATGGAATTGCGTTGGTGTAGAAAAACCTTGTAATTTATCGACATGCTTCTTCTCTAAGATCCTTCTTTAGCAGTTGATTGATGGTATTTTGTGTACTTCCACTCTCACTTGTTGCTCTCTTTTCTTTGTCCACTAAGCTGATTCATTCCCTTCATCGTTATCTTTATCTTTTCCAATATATTGGAAAGGCTTTCTTTTCTTCTTAGTTGCTTCTTGATTTTTCACCAAAACATTCAAAATCATCTTCTTTACATCTTCTGGTACTTGCTGGCATGACTCAACATCCTTTCGAGTGCAAACCAAATGATGCTTGAAACGGTAAATACCTCAACTGAAAATTTTCTGACAATACTTGTACTGAACTCTTCTTGAATTCTTATCAACATCTATATCATATTGCTATCCCATTTCAAGTCTATTGGCACTGGTAGTTTTTTTAGATGCCATGTTTCCTGTAGTTCAAGAATCAATATATGCATCAACGAGGATGTATAGTGTAGAGAGTTGGACAAAATACAAAAAAAAAAGAAGCATACATGTATATGGTTAAATTCCTGGTGTGCGCGCGCGCGCACGCGTGTGTGTATAAATATATATGTGTGTGTGTGTGTGTGTGTGTATTTCTTGAAAAAATATATAATAAACCCTACCTGATAGCAAGACATGTATGCACCATGAAACATGCAAGATTTTATGAGGATGAAAACTAAAGGTAACATTAATGGCATGCAGTACTACGGGAATAACTTCTTGAGGAACAAAGGGAAGAAAAAACCAAGCCAGACATATCGATTATCCAAAGTTTGAGGTCTATAGGTAACAATAATGGTATACAACTAGGGTGTGGTCCAATCTGGTGGTAACATGGGAGCTAGTGGCTATGTATTTTACTACTTTGATTCTACACCATTTACCTCTGTTTTCCCAAGGTTCTGATCCTCCGATCATGCTTTTCTAGCCAGAAATACAGTATAAGGCTTCCTCATACCCAAGGTCCTACTAGAAACGAATGTGAAGATCATTAACAGCTTTTTATTTTGATAAAAACATGGTGAGAAAAAAGTGATGCTAAACGTTGGACCTGCATGAGTGACATAATCTAGCCTTCACATGCCAACCATTTGAATGAACATCATGCCCATGTTCATTCCAAATAACCTAGAGCCAAAATATGGCATGTTATAATATAATAAACAGAACTTCCTAATAAAGGCAATGTTTTTTATTCCTGAAAAAAAAGAGACTAGTGCCAACTCTCCCTTAATCTTAAATGTATAATAAACTATTTTCCCTTCATTCCCCTCTACACATAAAAATCACTCATGAACTCTATTCATGTAGCAACCACGAGATGGACCCGAAACAAGGGGGAAATAAGGAGAGAATATGATGCTATCTTGCATGGGCATAAACTGCCCTGCTAACAATAATAATGTTCTATTCACATAGATATTTAGAGTGCTTAATAACACCACATGTCCTTAATTATATGAATGAGACAATATTATATAGTTTTAATCTCTACATAACTGTATTCAATATTGAAGAAGACAACCAATTAAATGAGCTACAACACATGTCAAAAGAGAAATGTAAAGTGGAGATCCTATAGTTTTAAATTGTGTTTTAACTTGATCTCACACCAACACAACCAGGTATATAGTCACTACTCGTTATCTTATGTTAGCTAGGGTTCACAACCAGGTATTGCAGAATTGCAATGAATAATCCAACAAAACATAAAGATTAATATCCAACCAAAATTAATAGCAAGTAATGTGTGCTAGATTTTCAGCACCAGGAATATTTCCTCTTATTGCAAGATTAATAGCAAGTTCAAGATTATTTAACTATCAAACCACCAAAAAAAAGATTTAAGATTAATGGGTCATGGCCCTCTTCCATATAATAAAACATGACAGAAAATAAGAGAATCCAACAAGCAAACCTCGCCACTAAGAAAAGGCATAACTGTTGCTTCATTTACAGTGGCAAGCCAAACCAGCTAAGAGAGTGGAGAGTGGAGACAATCAGATCAAAGGCAAATGAAGTAAAGAAAAAAAATGAAGATTAATCTTTGCACTGCTGGTGAGTGGAGAGTGGAACCAGTTGTGTTGCTAATGTTAGTTTGTTGGGGTTGAGAATTTGAGATTTGGGCAAAAGGAAAAGGGAAGATTAGGGAGTGGGGACTGTGGAGTGTTGGGGGACTCAGGGACAGAAAGTCAGTAATTTTTATTTTTAACTTTTGTCAAACTCGTAAAATCGATCCAATTTTACAGAGTTTGATCGATTTTGACCGATTTTATTGGTTTTTAAGTTTTTAACCTGATTTTACACGTTATATACATGTTGACTTGTAAAATCATATGATTTTATGAGTCAACTCATGATTTTGACAACAATGACCCAAATAAGTAATAATAAACCAAAGACTAAGAAGAAAATAATAAAAATCTAAAATTAATATCTTAGACATGCTAGAATCAGATTTGCCAGCCTTAAAAAGTCCTAAATAGACTAGAAAATCTGATTTGAATATATAATTAATTTTGAAGTCTTCTTGCCTTATTGTGCTTAGTTTTTTTGTTTTACATGAACAATTAATGAAGAAAATCTTCCTCTTTTATACCTACCAATTTAGTTTCCTTCCTAAACTAGGAGAATCATTAATTAATCCTTCCTAGCATAAGAAATTAGATTCAACAGCCCCCTTAGAATCCTTTGTTGATTAGGAAACTTCCTCATTTGTTAATAAATATTCTCCTAAATAATAGAAAAAATAATGAACAAACTTTTCTTGAATTTTAGGAGAATATTTTATTGATTTAAATCTTTGTAGAATTAGGAAATCAACCCGAAAAAAAATTAAATTGATTCCAACATCTTAATTAACCCAAGCCAACTTTGAACCCCATGCGGTCCAAACCTATATTCATTAATATAGACCAAATCATACCCAAAATAAACTTCAAATAAACTTTCTTTGCTTCTCAAAAATATTTCATGCATAACCTGTCCTGATTTGGCCAAATTACCCACCAAAAGAATTGGGCCGAACCCATCATCCATAAGAACCTCAATTTGACCGAATGTATCCCTAGGTAAGAACCCATCATGAAAAATCCAAGACTGAATCATATATTAAACTATATCAACAACCAATCTCAAATACATAATTGAATGCTTACTATGAGGAATCCAAGGTTGAACCTAAACCGTATCATGTCAATATATAGATGAAACATAAAGACATAAACATAAAACCCAAAAGAAAAGAAAAGGCAATGAAAAGAAGTGCCGCTATTCCAATTTAGTTAAGATGGAATGAAATTCACCCAAGGTTGATTATTGCTAAAGAAAATAAAGAGAAAAGAAACAATAATCAGAAGAAAACCATGTCCAAGATGAATTGAAAGAATGCTTAAACACAAACTTTAGAGAAACTAGAATGGCAAACCTATAGTTGCAAGAGAGAACCAAATCACTGAGCACCAGCCAGTGTATTCATTACGCTTAGATAGAAGTGTGACAAAATGGCGTTAAAACTATGACAAAACCCAAATAAAAGATCAAGACTAAAGGTCAAATCAGTAAAAAAAGGTGATAAAAACAAAAAAGCGAGACTCAAGATGAGAGTGGAAAGAAAAGTAAGATCATAAAATCACTTCCAAACAACAACTTAATTACAACTTATAGTATGTTAGTGAGTTCATCGGTAATAAATATACCGATGGATTTATAGACGGACAAAGTGTATCAAAATTTTTTTACCTACTTCATCCCATCGATATCTACATCGATAAATTTAACATATCATCGACATGAAAATCGTATGTAATGCCATCAATGTTTTTATTTGACTGTTGGTATATTTATTGGTAAATAAAACTTATCACTAACATAATACCATCTATAATTTTGTCAATGAGTTAATAGTAGTAGGGACATTTGCAGTAATTCTTTTCCAACACTTTTTGGAATATACCGACGGAGTTATTCTATTGGTAACCTCGTCAATAATACTTTAAAAATATTTTTTTAAAAAAAATATATTCAACAGAAGTAGAAAAATAATTAAAATAATATAAAAATAAAATATTTATTAAAAATTTAAACATTTACACTAGGGGTGTTCACGGTTCGGTCCGGTTTTAACCAAAAAATTCAACCAAACCGGTTTTGTTCAGTTCAGGTTGATTTTTTAGCATTAAAAACCAGAAAAACCAAAATGTTTTTCCTGCTGCTGTTGTATACCTTAATGTGGGACGTGGAGATTGCTCTTGAAGGTTATCCAAGGATGAAAAAAAATCAAAATAAGTTGTTGTATACCTTAATTTAGGATACGCACCTGCATTTATCAACTGATTGTTACTGCCTGTAGAGCAATCTCCACGTCCTCGGGCTTCGTGCCAGTGGAGGAATGAATAAGAGAGAAGAGTACAGAGTTGAGGGAACCGGGGGGGGGAAGAGGGGTGGGGCTGCTGGAAAGGGGGAATGGGGAAAAGAAAGGGGGGAAGGGAGGGGGGCGGCTAGAAGGGTTAGGGTAGGATGTTTCTTTTTATACTTTTTTTTTTAGATTCAATTAAACCGGTTCGGTTTGGTCCGGTTTAAATGGTTTAAGCTTTTTTAAATCGGAACCGAACTGTACCAGGTGGTTTTTTTAATTTTTAATCGGTTTTTTCTATCGATTTAGTTTTTTTGGTTAATTTTTTCTCGGTTTTTTTGGTTTAATTGGCTGGTCAGATTTTTTAAACACCCCTAATTTGTACATTCAAATACAATAAATCTAAAATAGTGATGGTGTTGGAGGAGGAGGAGGAGGAAGAGGCTAGTCATCATCGAGACCATGGGCCAATTAGGAGGTGCATATGTACCACCCATCAATAATCTCTTCTCCATTATCAAGCAGCGAAGTTCTTCATAATCAGTAGTGAGTCGTTCATATTTTTCATTAATATGGGTCTATAATCTCTCTTTATTTTGTATATTTTTTGGCTTTCTTTTGCGTTTCATATAAAAAATCATGCAATCTATATGGTACATGTTAATTACCTTTTAGTAAATGAAAAATATAATTTTAATATTTGGAATAAAAAATATTATCTTGAATTTGATATTACTAATTGCATCATGTTTCTCCTAAACTCTCCTCAAAAGATTATTATCAGCTCTCTCCCGTTTAAATTTTCCCTTGAAGTCAAAATTTAGAAAAGGAAAATTTCAGTAATTTCAATAAACTAACCAAATTAACATAAAAAAATATAAGTTAATATTAACCTTGAACCTTGAAAATTATGCATCGATCTATGGTTTCCATTCAGGATGTTTGAAAACCTGGCTTCATTGAAACAATGAAACTTTCATCCACGATTTAAAGTCGATGTTATTGTTCACACAGCTTTAATTTTGTAAATCTAAAATTACATTTGTTAGATAAAATTATTTTAAAAAACATTATTAGACATGTTGTTGTGAAAGCAAAACAAAGTTATAATGAAAAAACATCCTTCCACTAGGCCTCATACTTATGGGTAAATGAATCCTGTTATAAAGGGACCTCCCTTGACATTACGACATCACACTCGACGAGCTCGCATCGTGAGTTGATGCTTATGCCTCAAGTGTTTCTTCTTAGTCTGCACCTAATGACTAGTGGTCTTCAACGTTGCTACTAGAAGAACCAACAGTGATCCTGTCCTCACGATGTACAATAGACTTTTCCCTAGGCATTTACACAAATTAACAAATAAAAAAAATTAAATGATTTCTATTTAAAAAAAGAAATCGGCACTACCTAAAATTTTTAAACCTGTAAATACACAACATATATGCCACAAATCTGTTGATTTTATTCATTTTTTTCCTAACAATTTAGCATAATTCAATCTTGTAGAAAATTTTCAATTTCTACACTACAATATTTTTAATCCTAAATTTACAAAAAATGATATTCTAAATTTACAAAAAA
>Ga0325414_1007378_pt1 | contig 11649 bp, 11 predicted proteins | sample PopdelMetagenome_8_FD_206183 | JGI IMG/M metagenome (GOLD analysis project Ga0325414, IMG submission 206183) | Populus deltoides microbial communities from Bellville, Georgia, United States - Leaf-PdKOR-R3 | ecosystem: Host-associated > Plants > Phyllosphere > Phylloplane/Leaf | place: USA... | reverse complement strand
TGTGTGTGTGTGTGTGTGTGTGTGGATAAGTCCATTATTGGACTTCATTTACAATCTCTCTAAGATGTAGTATTTTTCTCCTCCCCCCACCTCTACTAGAATAATAGCCCTCTTGTCTGAGTGTTCTTCATTGATCATAAGCATATATCCCTTAATTTAAATGAAGAAAAATAGTCAACACAAATTAATATTGTCCTTGGAAAAATAACATAGCAGGAGCGAGAGAGAGAAAACCTTTCGAAGAAATTAATGACAAAAGTAAATATATTGCAAGTTAATTAATGGGAATATATAGTAGATTAATTACTTAATTCCAAAGATAATCAAGGACTGAACCATCAAAATCATCGAGCATGTAACTCAATTGGCGAGATAGAGTCTCCTGCAGTGCAGTCTCGTGTTCTAGCCTCTACTTTGTAATTAAAAAAAAAAAAAAACTATAACAAAATTAAAATCCATACAGATAGAGTTTAATTACAAAGAAGGCATTATCTCTCACCAACTACAAACCTCTCCCTTATGTACACATAACCATAAAAGAAAGAAAACAACCTGAAAGAGTAGACGCTTTCTTGTGAAGAAACTGGACAGAGCGATCAACTTTCATGGAAGAAAACCAGCAAAAGGAACCGGAGCAATATAATGATGGTTTGCTAGCGGTGCAGCTGTACCATTCTGTTGAATAACTATTCCAATGGCTTCAACCACAGCCATGATAAACTCCATAGCCAGTTTCACTAGGACTATGCACATCTCTAATCTTTGTATCACCATTTTTATTTGCTCTCTTCTTCTTTCCTCCGCCCGCGTCCCTCTCCCTAACTTTTCAAATTAAAGCAACCGACATATATGTATAGCAACAAAAGAAATGGCTTCCCTATTACCACAATGGAAAAAGAGAGAGAAAATACCAATCTTTTTTTTTTTTTTTGAAAATAGAAGATATCCTATAGTCTATTTTGGCTTTTGGAAACTCCAAGAGACATCTAAACAAGAAGCTAGCTAGATCTCCCTCTCTATCTGTCTATTTCACAGTAATATTGACTGTTGAAGACATAGGGGAAACTCAAGTTGAGAAGAGATAAGCCATATCTAAACTTCATGTGTGTGTTTACCTATAGCAACAAGGCATATGATTAATATAGTTGAAAAGGAGAAGATGCCATCATGTTATCCTTTGGATATATGCGACAAGCTTCAACTAATGAGATGACCGTGACATGATATTTTGTGTTTCGCTAAGAGAGCAACACTGTGGCCTAAAAACAATACGCGGTAAGTAAGAACTTGCCCCCAAACAATCATGCCTATCTCAACTGAGTGATCCAACTATTAATTCTCCCAATTGAGTCCCCATCTACTGAGATTCTACTCAATTAACGCCCAGTGTTATCCACGGTCAATATTGAATCCCTTAATGTTGCATGTGCCTTCAATTCAAGCTTTATTTTAGTGCAAAACTCGGGCTTCTTTTCGCATTAAATACCACACCTGTACGCTCCTAACTCTTTTTACAAACAAAAGGAGTTATAATCCCTTTTAAAACTGCATGATTTTTTGAGTGCTAAGAAATATTTTTTAATGAATTTTTACACCAAAATGGGGGGTTAATATATCTCTTAACTGTAGATTATAGTGGGGGTTAATTGAATCAATCTTCAGCAAACGGGGCCTCAATTGGGACAACTAATAGTTGAAGCACTCAGTCGGTAGATGCACGATAGTTTGAGGACAGATTTCGTTCTTGCCCTGCACACATTATGAATAGAATTGCCAGATAATTGAAATGGTCCCCATTCAACCAACCAGCAACCTGGCTTTGCAGGCCATGCTAATTAACCGATGGCAACTAAACCTTTTGAGCTTGCATTGTCAAAAATCAACTTCTTCTTTTTTAATCTAGGAATGGGAATGGTAGCTGGGCCCATTGCCTTCGTTTCAATCAAATCATCAGAATAATAATAAGAACGTCTAGTATAGTTTAAAAGCTGTTTAAAATGGTGTTTTGGAAGCTGTTTCAACTAAGCTACAGAATGAAGAATTGGGATTTCAAAATTGTATTAGCATATATATATTTTTTATCTTTTTATTTTTTTTTTTTAAAACATGGATCCCCGAGTAGATCTACATGGTAAACACCGTCTTCTTCTGATCCAGTGTAAGCTCTATCATTCAACTAAAAAATATCGAGGCCCGTAAAAATACTAAACCCATGCCCAAGAAAAACAGCACTACAACCTCCAAGTCCACGCAGATAGCCTGCTGAAAACAAAATAGGCTAGCCGTTGAAATTCAAAAGTACATGCCCTTAAACGATTCCCGTTGAAAATATGGAGGGGCATCTGAGTTCATAAAAGAGATCGAATGCTTGGAATGTCATGCTGCAGAGCTAGTCTCTGACAACATCAGTTCTAGGCCGAGTTATTGAGGAAGGATGATATTCTAAAGGGACTGTTATTTGATCCGAGCCTGTTGCAGGGGTCTGCATCTAACACTAAGGATCAAAAGGATAAATTGGAGCCGATAACTCAAGTTCAAGAACAGGTGAGAGAGATCAGCCCCAGATGGAGACTCATAGTTCAGAAGAAAAGCTAGAAAACACAAAGTCTTGGGCTGAAGAAACTGAAGTTATTGCAGTGCTAGAGGCCCAACAGGTGCATTTTACTTCACATGTATGCTAAGATTACACCTGTTTCATGTTTCATATTTCATGTTTCCTGATCTTGCTCTGCAAACTTTGTTGACAGATAGCTGAATCTGGAAAGATCTATGCTGAAGAAAAAGAAGTTCAGGCGAAGCTACTTGAAAGATCTGTTAAAGAGCTAGAATGCACCACTAATGTGCTATAAACAAGGTTAGTTTTCTAATCTATGGTCGATTTAAAGCAGCTTACAATTTCAAAATCAGTGTCTTATATAACACTTGTCAGGTTGACATTCTTAAAGCAGAAGCAGAACGACAAAGAATGCAGGGAGAAGAGCTCGGAGATTGAGCTTCATTCAGTAAAACATCAGGTGCAGAATGTTGAAAGTGTTGACACTGGCATGAAAAGGCTCAGATACATTATTTAGCTTTGTCTTTTTATCAGATTCTATTGTATATTTGCTTAGATACTTTGATGTGGCTTCAACTTTTCAATATATGGTTTTCTTTCATCTACAGGCATTTGGAGGAGAAGGAGAGAGGCCTTGAAGATGCACTGAATCATATACTGTAAATCCTTGAAAGGAATATATCTAACAAGGAAGCAGAGGTAAAGCTCCTTTATTCACCATTTTGGTACATTCTTACAAATGATTAAACATTGTTTTGACCGGAGGTTTCAGCAATTGAAAGGCATGCTTTGTTACCATTCAACAGATTTCCCAGTTCAAGGCACATATCACTGAGCTAAATTTGCATTCAGAAGCACAGGCTAGTGAGTATAAACAGAAGGTAGGCAAAGTTTTATAGTTCTTCCATCTCATATTTCTTTAGTTGTATTTTAAGAAATTCTGAAAACAGTTCAAGGCATTGGAAGGCATGGTTGAACAAGTAAAACCTGAGGGCCATCTCACTCATAGCATGAGCTCTTCGTTGAACAAGTCCGAGAAAAATGCTGCCAAGTCCAGGGGTTCTGATTCCCCTTTCAAATGCATTGGTTTAGGCTTGGCACAACAAATAAAATATGAGAAGGATGAGGACCTTACGGCGGCAAGACTGCGTATTGAAGAGCTAGAATCCTTAGCAGTTAATCGACAGAAAGAGGTAGGCTTTACACTCCAAATTTAAATCCAACTTGATATTTGTGTTAGATAATGTCTCACCAGAAGATCCTCATGTTCTAATTGCATTAAATGCCAGATTGGCTGCTGATGAGAGCATGACCCATGATGTAATCCGCGATTTACTAGGAGTAAAACTAGATATGACAAATTATGTGGTAAATTTACGTTGTTCTGCACTGCTCTTTTGCTTAATCATGGTTTTTGGCAATTCAGACCACATATAGAATTGAGACAACGTGTCTCCTTTTTTGTTTTTGGTAATTTATATGATAATGTCAGATAAAAGTGCTCAGACGCTCTTTCTGCATTTAAAAAAGGCAGGAGAAAAAAAAACAAAAAATAAAGAGAGAGTAGTTTTCATGAATGTGTTTGTTCATGTACCTATATGTTAATGCAGTCACTGTTAGATGATAAACAAGTGGAGAATATTGTAGAAAAAACTCACCTTGGAGCCTCAAGTAAAGGTTTTTTTTTTTGCTTTGGTATTCCCTTGGAAACCCACATGTGAATTCTCTTAATGGTTTCCACTGTCCATATAGGAGCAGGAAGTTATCAAGCTTAAGCAGCAGCTCAGTGAGTTTATTGAGGAGTGGCAAGGGTAAGCATCAAAGGTATTATCTTCTTCATATGGAAATTAACTTACCGAGTCCCTTTATACCAGCGAGTGTTTGATCCACGTGCTAATATTCTTTACAGGAAATCATCAAAGGTCTTCCTAAGGGATTAAAGTGATCTTTCAGCGGCATGCTTTGTGTTCCTGTATGTTGTCTTGTTTAAGCCATCATGCAATAATTTGAAAACTCAAGAGTTTGCTAATGTCAAGTCTTATCTTGTAATGTGTTTAGGACTTCCGATTACGAGATATTTCTGGGTATGAACGTTGTTTGAGGTATGATTTTTCGGCCTATATTTTAGGTTGTGGATAGATTTTATTGGCTCACTTGCTTCAGCTTTTCTGCCTAGGAAGAGATAGGTGCAGCTCTTAATTGAATTGTAATGGTACGGTGGGCAGTTTTCTTTTTCGAGTTTATGAAGTTTGATCCGTTTGTTTGTGGACAGACGGAATGAAATAAATGTTTTGCTTGTCTAATTTTTCATCAGAATATATTGACAGGATACTGATGTTCCATGGCATTTGATTGCCACAACAATATCCTTCACATTGATGAAATTGCTGGAATTTATATTAAAAAATTATTTTAATTTAATAATTTAAATAATTAGATAAAATTTTAAAATATAATTTATATTATTCTCTGACATATCTTTTCAAGTAAAAACTATTTGAATTTAAAAATTTCACAAATTTATATTATTTTTTATTTGATTTTTATCAAATAAATAAAAATAATAAGATTTAAATTTATAACTGCTTGGTTATCAAGGCTCTAATACCTTACTAAAAAATCAACCCAACCCAATAACTTAAACTATTAAACAAAATTTTAAAATATAATTTATATTATTCCTTTAATTTTATTTCACATGTCACGCTTTGCCAATGGAGTATTATGGAAAGGCAGCATGATCAACAATGTGGATAAAGTTCAATTAAATTGTGTTTCACATGTAATTCGGTTAGCCTTGATTCATAACGTCATATGTTCGAATACGTTCTTAAGTTAAATATAAATTCTCGGATATTGAGCTCAAGTGGATCTGTGGCGCAATGGTAGCGCGTCTGACTCCAGATCAGAAGGTTGCGTGTTCGATTCACGTCAGGTTCAATTTTAATTTTTCTTTTCGTCTAAAGGCCACACCACTCAGACGCCAGGAGGCTTCTTCTTTACTTTTCTTTTGAACAAGTCTGAACGGATATTATTCCATATCCGTTGTATACCTTAATATGTATACAATTCAACTCAATTGGAATTCCAATTCAATCTTAAGATATATTGGTCTCGTATTAAAGAAATATGTTTTATCCTTTATTTTTTTTGAGTTCAATCAATAACAGTATTAAGAAAAAATTATTCGATCCCTCTTCAAATATCAAATCAATGTCTCATTAAATTGCTTTTAATAATGCACTTCTAACCATTATTAAACTCGGTTTTGCTTGGTAGATATGATATAGAATAATTCAGTTTATCATTCTTTTGTTGAAAGACTAAGTTTTTCTGATTTATCACATCATCGTTTATTTTATTTATTTGAAATAATAATAGATTGAGTCCAATAATAAGATCTTTCAAAGTTTTATCATTTATATATTTTTATTATTATTTTGTGAGACAGTTTTGATGATTAATAAAAAATATTGCAAGTTTTACATATCTCCAATCTCCATTCTTTTTTCTATAGTTTTTTTTTTCTTTAAAAACTTCTTTCTTTTCATGCTTTCAATCTTTTATTTATTGTCTCGTATTGAATTTAATATTAGAGTTCACTTATTTCACTTATTTTTTACTATGTCTTTTTTAAGATTGGTTCGATGATCTGAAAATTTTTATTATCTAAAATAATATTATTGTATTAAAAAAATCAATGTTGTTTGAGTTAACCCAAGATGAGTTTGTGATTCGAGCCCTTGGCTGATTCTAACAGAAGGTCAGATCATCAAGTTTTTTCCTCTGATGTTCAGCAACAAGAACCATTTTCCTTTCTCTCTCTCGCCCTAGCTAGGTTGTCATTCATTGTGAGATGTTTTGAGATGTTAATAGTCTCAGCCAAATCATCCGAATTTTTCTGCTTGCTTCCATACCCCACATAGTAAAGGAGCCTAAGAAGCTTTGCTGATAAACAGCTTTACCAAGAAATGATGATTGCAGATCACACGCATCCTTGACGAAGATAACCTGGTGTTCCTTTTGCCAGCAGAAGCACTAAAGACAGCCAGCCTAACCCTGTTGCTTTTGTCATATACATGTCCATACCCTAAATATTCCTGCAAACAAAAAGTTATGGGAAAGGAAATTATAACAGAACAAGCAAGCAATATGATTCAAGATAAGATATAACAAGACTTTATTACATGAACGTGTTACAAAGTGTACACAAACAGTATTTTATATGCCACTTGAAAGCGTGACAACACATCACAGAAGAACAGAAGCAATCCTCTGAGGGTGCTAGCATAACGGGACACATGCATGTAGAAACTTGGTCCTCCATTCTTTTACAGTCACTTCACTTTCACAGGCAATCAGCACAGCATTCTAGATACCCCTTCACCAGCAGGCATTCACATTGCATATACTATCTCTCCACTGCTGTCCAGGTCAAGCTCAGGATCACTCTCCAAGTCCTCCATGTCATCATCAATGTCCAGGCTGCCAGTCAAATATTGGTTGAGGCTGGAGGTGCCTGCTGCAGGTATGGTGGCTTCAGATATTATTTGCATTATCTCTTCAATGCTTTGCATTGGTTGATCGGGTTCTTCAAACTCGTTATTCATTGTATTTTCCACCATGAGATCTGCTGGGAGATTCTTTAGAAACCATTCATGATTCCTAATCTCGGGAATGGTAATCCTCTGTTCAAAAAGGTATTAGAAACTTTACCCACAAAAAGTCAATAATAGAGCCATGAAGGGAGGGAGGATGAAGGATTTGGGACAGGATATTGGTGAAGCAAAATACTGAGAGTGAGGAGGAAAGAAAGGACATGCCAGTGAAGAGCGAGTAATATATATCATTTGACAAAAAATAAGCAATCAAAACAATATTTTTGAGATGGCAAACAGATAATCATTGTAAAAATGTTAACAGAATCTAATTTCAGGAATCAAGAGAGACCATACTAACCATTGCAGGGTCTGCTACAAAAATTCTTGAGATTAGATGTTGGCATTCAGGAGATATGTGAACATAGTCCGGAATTGAATACTGGACATTTAAAATTCGCTGAAAGAAACAACAGGATAGGTTTGTCAAGGTCTCAGCAAAGCTCCCATACTAAGCTAAGAAGAGAGGTGATACATTACGTGGATTGTGTTGCGAAAATTCATGGGCTCATCAGGGTCCTCGAAAGGGTATGCTCCCACCAGCATAACATATAAAGTCACACCACAAGACCATACATCTGCAATCTGAATGAAAGAATTAACTGCAGGACATCAGTATAAAATCGAGTTGTAATGTACACATGTTGTAGTGCAAAAATGACATCCTTGCTCCATAAGTTCATGCATGTTGAATCAAGTAAAAGAACAGAAATCCTACCTTGCCATCGTATTCCTTCTTAAGTAACACTTCAGGAGCAATATAGGCAGGAGTTCCAACAGTAGATTTCGGTTGTGAGTGCAGCACAGATGACTGTTAAAAGCAGATATGGACAATATGCAACTATGTCAGCAATTGAACAGGAAAAATCTTAACGAATGTTCATCCATGATCCTATAGACATCCAAGAAATCATATTATGGATTTTCAACAATAACAGCATAAGGATTCTTGTACCTTAGAGTAACCAAAATCACAAATCTTCAATCGAGGTGCTGGGCTTCCATCCAACAATGTATTCTCCAGTTTCAAGTCACGGTGGCATACTTGCTTCACAAAGGAATAAATTAAAACACAACAAACCCCTCATACTTTTTGCTAAAGTAAGAACAATAAACAAAGGCATAATATAGGATTTACTAACCATTGCATGGCAGTAGCTAACTCCTGATATAAGTTGTTGAAAGAAAAAGCGTGCCTGCATCACAAGGCTGAGCGCATTACAAAAAAAAAAAATATCAGGAGCACTAAAACATATCTATGTGTTGGGTAAGAACCTCATCCTCGCTGAAGCGACCAGCAATACATATGCGCTCAAAGAGCTCTCCACCAGATGCATATTCCATCACAATTGCCAGGTGAGTTGGGGTTAATATGACCTATAGTAGTGCCATTGAGTTATTGAATAAAAACTACCTCTTTGTAAAGGGAAAAAAATAATAAGTTGTAGGAATTGACAGACCTCTTTGAATCTGACAATGTTGGGATGCCTAAGCGACCTGTGGTTAATGATTTCTCTTCGCACGTTTTCATCTATCTGTTGCACGGAAAATAAATTAAGGTTAGTTTATCTATTTTTGAATTATTGCATATCAAGTACAAAGATTTCCTGTATAGCACCGAGAATGCCAACTCCTAAGGATGGCAATGTTACCCCGGGTCGGGTTTCTTTATATACATACCCTACCCATTACACATGGAGTAAAAGATTTAGATATTTATACCCCTTCCATCAGGTTTGGGGTGTCCATATGGATATCCATTTTATGACTATTATTTATTATTCAACAAAAAATAAAATAGTGATATATATTTGAATTATATACAAATATATATATATATATATATATATTATTGAATTAAAAATAATAATATAAATGTTCTATATTTATCTATATAATACAAATATATATCTTGGGTCGGCTTTGCCAATATCTATACCTTATCCATCACCCATCAAGTAAAGTAATTATCCATAATAATAAAATAAAATAAAATAACTGTTCATTCAGATCGGTATCCATCAGATTTGGATCAAATTGTCATCCCTAATGACTCCACAATCAATAACTTGGATATGGGCTCTACATTAGTTGTCAGAATACAAACTAAAAATGGATGGCCGGTTTCAAGAAACCTAATGGCCAAGACTGGCAAGTTATTTCATATGAAAAGTAACATTCAGTTTCTTTACATTTCTTTCTCTGGCAAATTACTAAACCTATAGCCATGCACGCAGCAAAAATTCACGGTTATATACAGGTTTTGTAAGTCGCAGGTTTTACTAATTTGAAACTTGTGGCCAAAACATGATATTCTAATAGCCTGTCATTGTTCTGCCAAGTTGTGCTTTTGCTTCTAATTTTTACCCCCTTATTGATCACATTCATAACAAAATTCGTCAGATCAGGCATCTAACAAGTAAAATCAGTATGAACATTTGATCAACCAAAAACAAAAAAAAATCCAAACAATCACAAAACAACTATAGCCTGTAAACCTAGAAAAAAAGTGAAAGGAGCTCAGTTCAAGTATAGAAATAAAGCAAAACAACTGATTAGACACTGAAGTAAATCGAAACAAAACAAATAGAATACAACCAAAGAAATACATAAATCAGCCCTCAAGCACGCACAAACAAACGTAAATGATAAATCAATTTAATTAACCGCTAAATTAAGAGCTTCCCATTAAGCTGTAACTAGAAACAAGCTTAAGCAAGCTCAAAATCCCATAATAAACTTCGTAAAAAAAAGGAGTGAGAATCAGACCAAAAATAAATAAAAGAACACAATAGTACTAACCTTCTCACCTCTCTCGATATACTTAACAGCAACCAGATCATCAGTCTGTTTATCCCTCATCAACCTAGCCACACCAAAATTCCCTGACCCAATATCTTTCACTAACTCATACCGGTCTCCGTCGTGCATAATCGGCAGGTCCATTCCCGGTCCCACTGTCATCGCCGATCGATCCATTTCTCCTTATAACCCCCTCTACTTTAAATATATCTCTCAAAAAAAAAAAAGAATTCACGAGAAGAAAAATAATAAAAATAAAAAGAAGGTTCAATCAATAACTCACATTATCAACATCACCAGAGAAAACCTTTTCCAGAGAGATCGAAATGGAACTATACGTGGACCAAAAAGATTCGATTTTTGAACAAAAAACACGTGAAAAGCTCACCAACCCTTTATGGGTTTTTCATTTTTTTTATTTTCTTTTAAATTAGAGAATGGGAGTTGCAGAGATATATTAGAGAAAGAGAGAGGAAGAGGAGAGAGCTTGTGATAAAGTTTTCTTTTTAATTATATCATTATTTTTTTCCTTCTGACTCCCTGTAAAAACTAACTCTTAAAGCCTTCTTTCTTTCCTTCAATCTATAAGCAAAAGAAAACAGGGTTTTGTGTCTTTCACTTTGCCTTTTCACCTTCTTTTACTACTCTGGGTGATATCTTTTTTTTCCTCTTGGACAATGATTTTTGTTGTCTAAAAGTTAAGGAAGTTTCGTGATATGGGTTTTGTCTGAATGGGGGTGATGGTAATGAAATGACTGATATGGGTTTGTTTGCAGTTTGGATAAGGTTTAACTTCACAGGTCACGAGGACGAGGGTCGAGTTTTCTGGGTTTAGAAGGAATGATTCGATGTGGGGAGGAAGACAGTTGCAATTGTGGACTCTTCTTCCTTTTTACTTTGACTCGCCTGCTTTCTCCTTCAAAGCCTTGTGCGGTGATTTTCAAAATTAATTTTGTTTTAATTTTGAAGTGATTTATAAAACACAAAAAGAAATTAGATTGTTTAGGTTTTAGATTAGAAGATGTAATTTTTATTCAAATTTTCTTATTTATGAATTTCTTATTTCATATAGCCATGGATTTTTTTATCAGCAACATAAAAACGTAAAATAATTAAAATAAAAATTCATAAAAGTTGAGGTGATTTAAATCTAAGGAGGAAAAATGTATTCTTTTATTCAAAACTCCTTTTCATTATTTATTTTTTTAATGAGAAATGTATTTTTTTTTTCCAAGATCTAATTTCTTATACAATTTAATTTTTGTTTAAATTATAATAAATTTGGGTTATAGTTGTTGCACGAGAAAATCGAGTTCTATAATATCTGGATTAAAAAAATTAATTAATTTTTACCTAAAAATATTTTAAAAAAATTTTATAAACCTCAATAATTTCAGTTGTAATTCTAAAACATAATATAATTAGATTCAAAATCTAAAAAAGAAAATCTTTTCAAGCCCTTATTCATTTTTATTTTTTTTTTGCATAATTAGATCAAAATCACCTCAATTAAATAAGATTAACTCATGTATATAAAGATTGATGTTTTCATGGACAATCTATAGTCAGCATCAGCAAGAAGCTTTTCCCCTCCACCTTTTATGATGACTTTATTTGTTATCTCTTAACATACAT
>Ga0325414_1007375_pt1 | contig 11652 bp, 7 predicted proteins | sample PopdelMetagenome_8_FD_206183 | JGI IMG/M metagenome (GOLD analysis project Ga0325414, IMG submission 206183) | Populus deltoides microbial communities from Bellville, Georgia, United States - Leaf-PdKOR-R3 | ecosystem: Host-associated > Plants > Phyllosphere > Phylloplane/Leaf | place: USA... | reverse complement strand
AATTTTCAATTGGTGTATCTAAAGTAAACGTGTACCAGAATGGTCGACTTATCTAGACGACCCAGTTGTCACATGCAATTGAAAAAGACTTTAGCACTTAAAAAACAAGAATGATAAAAAGAGATGATTGAGAGAAAAACAAGGAAATAAAGAAAAATCATGGAGACATACTAAAATTCTAATGACAACACTACTGGTATCGTTAGAAAGATATCGATGAGACGAATCCAACAACACTAAGAAAGATTGTAAACGGTGACCGAAATGGGTCACACGAGCCGTCCAAATATATCAGGGTTTATTTACCTTCAGACAGCTCGTTTGACACACTCCGATTATTGTTGGTGGCCTTCCTTAATGTCATTGAATTCGTTTCATCGAGTTCTTTCCAACAGTACTAATGGTATCGTCATCAGAGCTTCAGTGTGTCTCTAGGATCTTTTTATTTTTTTTACTTTTCTCTCTCTCCTCTCTCTTCACAAATTACAAGGAGGAGATTAAAAAAACAAAGAAACAAAAAAGAGACTCTGGAGGTATACTAAAGCTCTGATAATAACACCTACGATACTGTTGGAAAGATCTCAACAAGACGAATCCAATTACATCAACAAAGGTCACCAACAGTGACTAGAGTGTGGCACACGAGTTGTTTGAAGGAAAATGAGCCTCAAAACATTTGGCTGACTCTTGTTGCCCACTTCAGTCACCGTTTGTAATGTTTCTTGGTGTCATTGGATTCATCTCGTCAATATATTTCCAACGGTACCAGTGGTGTCGTTATCGGAGTTTCAATGTGTCTTCAAGATCTTTTTCTTTCTTCTTTTTTTTTCTCTCTCTTTATTGTAAATTATGTCAGTCTATTTTTATAATTTGAGAAATTCACAAATGACACTTGCGACTCGCAAGTCGTAGATGTCATCTGCAACTCTCAAAATTGTGTTAGTTTCCTAAATATTTTGTGTACTATGTTATTTTATCCATTTTTTTAAAGTGCTAAGAACAAAAAAAAAACTCCAAAATTCAAACTAGACACCTAGCCTCAAACAGAACAAGACAAGTTGATCTGCACTTCGAGCAATCACCCTAGCACCTCAAGCAATCACCGAAATGGGATTCTGAGTTACCCCACTAACCCTCTATATTATTCATGACACAACATTAAATGCTCCCCATTTCTTCATATTGTAATGAGGCTCTCAAAACAACATCAAAGTATACTCGTGATTAGGCTTTGTTTAGGATTATGGGTTGCACCTTAATAAAAGTATGATTTCCCTGCTTTACTTGGGTCTTTTGCTTTTAAAGTAGCACAATAAATGTAAAAATTGATAGAATAACACCATTTAAAAAATGTTTGATGAAATGAAATACTTTGACATTACTGCACTTTTGAAGCGCAACATTTAGTAAATGTCTCTATTCAGAAGCGTGGCAAAGTAGATGTCACGCTTTAGAACTCTAACATTAATTAAAATTTAAACCTAGATTAAAGAACACATAACAAACATAAACGCAACCTCTCTCTCCCAAACCGATAGATGCCCCTTTGCTATCTCTCTAAAAAAACACATCAAACACCTTCATTTAACCCTTCAAACAACAACAAAATAAAACCCACTAAAGGTCTGTAAGTATCATTGGATGTTTTTTAGTGAAAAATTCTACCATAACCCTAGCCTTTTTTCTACTCCTACAAGCAAGGTAAACATACCATATTGCTATAAATTTGTGTTTTATTTTGTTGAAATGAAATAATTATTTACATAGAATTTATGGTGAATATAGGGTTTGTTGAATTAACGTGAAATTAGTTAAGAATATCATCAATTAGGGTGGATTTGATATAGTTGAACATGAAAATAAGTTAAATAATAATCTCAATTAGTTATATGTTGTGTTTAATTGATGTTAAGTTTATGAAATAAGAATTTTATGTGTATTCTTGGAATCAACTAATAATGTAATACACTACTTAATGATTTCATGTATGAGAGCATGAATGTGATAAAATTATGACAAATTAAATGTTTCATTGAATTGTTGATAAGTTAACCAAAGTGGTATTTTTTTTAATTATATTAATTTGCTATTAATTTGGGTTTGATTTAATACAATTAAGCATGCAAATATCAATTAGATTTTGTATCATGAATTATGTCTAGTTTATGGTGAATTTGCTTTAACGTTAAATTTTAAAAATTTGACTGCATTTTATATGAACTTTGTCAATTAGTGTTAGGAAAATGCAATTTAATTACAATTACGTCCAATTAACTGGAATCCGATTTAAAAAAAAAACATAATGTCTTGTAACATATTTATATTATGTCATTACGGTGACACTATTATTCATGATGTGAATAATAGTATAACATACAATAGTGGGAGCAAATTGTTGTTAAATAGTAATTTAGGCATGTCATATGTAGAAATGAAAGAAATCATTTGTCATGGACTTGGATTGAATTATAATGATATTGATGTTGAAATAACTTGGAGGTTTCAGATTGGTGGACATCAGTAATATCGTATATCGATTGTGTGTGATGACAGTTTTAAGACAATGATTGATTTTTTCACCCAAAATGGTTTGAATATGATGGTAGTGTACGTAAGTATTTGACCAAAATCTGTGAGTGTTCTAATTTCTGTTGATCCTTCAAATTCAGTTAGTAGAGGTAAAAATAATTTATTTTCGGATGATTTGCTGCAAAGAATAGATGATACTATGTTTGATAATTCATTTGTTAATTAACATATATTTGACTATTCTAAGCCTTGTGCAAATGAGGATGATGATACGTTAGACCCGAATATGACGGTGAATGATGATGATGATGTTGATAATGATGTTGATGATGAAATCATGCCTCGTGTTCCTGAATTTGGATATGCTTCTAGGTCTAGTTTTGCTATTTTTAATGACTGGGCACTTAGTCATAGACGTATGCCAGAAGGGTCTGAATTGGAGGTTGAACAAACATTCAATAGTGAAGATGAGTTGGTTAATGAAGTTAAACAATGACACATTAGACATTCACTTGAATACTGAGTCTAATGGTTGAACTTTATATTTGTTCAATTACAATGTGTGCAAGCACCTGAATGTAAGTGATATTTGTATAGGGTATATCATAAAAGATCAAATTCATTTTGATATTTATATTAAAAAAAAGTTCATTAGTTTAATGCAAATTTTATTGTTAATGTTATATCAACCTTTATGACGAATAAACTTTTAATGACAGTTGCAAGCTTACAAGATGAAATAAAATTGCATTACAAGTATAAAATCTCATATGATAAAGCATAAGTTACAAAACAGAAGGTCATTGAGAACCTTTTTGGTTTACATGAGAAATATTTTGAAAAATTATCTAAGTTGCTGGCAATAAATAAATCAAATCATAGAAAAGTTGTTGATTGGATACAAAAAAAAATCTTGATGATAGTACAATAGTTTTTGAGAGAGTTTTTGGTCATTTGGATCTTGTATTAAAGGTTTCATGAACTATAGATCACTCATCAATATTGATAGCACATATTTGTATAGACGATATGATAGGAAGTTATTGATTATAGTTGTTTTTTATGCAAATAATAGGTTATTCCCTATGGCTTTTGCAATTGTTGATGATAATAATAATTCTAATTGAGGATGGTTTTTGCTTTGCTTATAAAGATATGTTACTGGTGTTAAAACATGTATATAAATAATATCAGATAGACTTACAGGCATCATGAATGGAGTAATAGAAGTTTGGCTTGAACCTATAGGATACCATCGGTATAGTGCCAAATATTTTGTTATCAATTTCAATCATAAATTCAAAGACCTAACTACAAAAATAAGATTTGTTAAGGATGTGTTATAAACCTTCAATGCACAAATTTTATTTGTGATATGAAAAAATATGTAATCTAGACTTAACATATAAAGAATGACTTGAATGAGGACCACTCACCACATAAAGAATGGCTTGAGTGGGAACCAAAATAAAAATGGGCTTTATATTATGATGGTGATCACCAATATGGTAATATGACAACTAATCTTTCAAAATAATTTAATCATGTTCTAAAAGGTTCATGCAATGCTTATTTCAACTCTGGTGCAATTAACATTTTACATGTGTAAAAGTTATCTGATCAAGTAGACACGTAAAGTTAATGCTGAAATTTAACGTGGTAAAATTTAACCCCCAACAATTGAGATTGAATTGACATTGAGCAGGGATATATAAAGAGATTATACTACAATATTGTTTGACTCCGAGCAAGGAGTGTTCGAGGTCAACACTCTTATTAAATCAGGTGTTGTTAAAGAAGTTAGATGAACAATTAGTTTGAATGATAGAACATACACATGTGATAAATGACAAATATTTCAACGATCATGTTCAAATATTATTGCATGTTCTGCCAAGAATCACATAGACTTCATATAATTTATTTGATGATCATTACATGATTCAGAGCTACAGATCAGCATATGTCATGTCATTTCATCCATTACCAGACGAGTTAGAATATACTAGTTACACTAGATCTCAAGTTGAAGTAAACTCATCTAGATAAAAATTCAAGCGTGATCAATAAATGTCAACTCATTTGCACAACGAGATGGATGCAAGAGAAGGTCATGCACATTATAGATGTGGCATATACAATGACACAAGCCATAATAGAAAAACATGTCATAATCGATAAAGTATGTGTAACAATACAATTATATGCAAAATATATATTATTTATTTATTTATCATGTTATGGTATATTATTTTTTTAATGCATATTAAACTTATATAGTTTCATGTCAATCATAAGCATTATTTGATAGGATGTCCCATACTCGAGGTGGCAAATTATATACTTATGTGGAGAGTCCACATTTGGATGATGATCATAGAGAGAATGAGTTTCAGTAGAGAGAGTAAGACTATGAGCAGTGGGAGCATGACTATGATCATGAAGAGCATCGGTCACAATACATGCCTACCGGATTCGTTGAAATTTTTATCTTACGGTTGCATGATCGACATCGATCAAACGATGTATTTGCCGACATATTAAGAATTTCTATTTTAAAATATTTTTAATTTATGTTTAATTTACTTATATATGTATGTATTTATAATTTAAATTATTATACAAGATGATACCACAATTTATTATCAACACATAGGCTGGTGAGACTAAATGAGTGAGTCCAGCCATATGTGTTCCAGATAAGTTTTTTATATGTTAATTGTCTAGACCACTTCAATATTGACCATGACTTGATCTATGCATTGATTGGGCGATGGAGATATGAGAGAGACACATTCCATCATAGGTATAAAGAGATGACACCGACATTACAGGACATGGCAATTTTGCATGGACTGCCTATAGATGGACGAGTAGTCATATCTTTTGGTATTCATAATAGCATTGTGTTATGTAAGCGATCATTTAGATTTGCACCCCTTATTCTGAATTAAAAGTGGTAGCATATGTATTAAGTGGATTGATGAGACATTTACGACACCACCAGTTGATTCTAACAAGGAGGCTCTACGAAGGAACAAAATAAATTATTAATCTAATACGTTGATTATTTGTTAAGTTTACATGAATTATTATGATAATTTTAATATGTTATGTAAGCATGTCAGAGCATATATACTCTATCTATGTCGTAGTATATTATTCACTGACTTAATAAAGAGATATGTGCCTTTAATTTATCTAATGCTCCTGGATGATTTTAACATCATCCCCATATATAGCCGGGGATCTACTATCTTAGTATGCTTGTACAACATCTATGTCTTGCATGTATGAAGAGGGTCAAACATGTTGGGAGATGTTTGTTACTTCTATAGGTATGAAGCAAGAAATATTATCTAAACTTTAAATGTTTGTTGTTAACATGAAATAAAGAAAAGGTTTTTTATTCAATAACAATCATGGTTATGGAAACATCTTTATGTGGGCAGACCTATGACTATTCAGACTATGGGGGTTACACTTTATCTCCCATTTGAATGCAGGTATTGTGATGTTATTTTGAAATTATATTTATTTATATTGTGTAATTATAACTTTAAAAATCCAATTAAACTGATATATTTTTAATGCTAGGTGGTATGTGGATAGAGTATTTAAAAATAATGTAACACATGTGTTGGCATTTTATTGGAGCAAGCTAGATAGGAAACATACTATCAAAAATTTTTTTTTCAATCACCAATTTAATATAAATAATTACAATTCATCAAATTATTGTTGTTAAATATTTAAACAAATTATATTCAACAAGTCATATGGATGCCCTATTTAGATAAAAGATTGGTAGTTGCTCCGGCTGTTTGTACTAGCGAGATGGATATATAGACATCAATGGTCCTGTTAATATTTTTTGAGATGGTCGAGCTACATTGCCCAAACTGAGTAATGTAATAGTTCAACTACAAACATCACATTCCAGTTAATATTGACACGAGTGATGCATTGCATGCCATAACTCATCCGAGGTAAAAATAATGAATATGACTGATTAAGTCGACATAGAGCTTATTTATCACAATGGGATGGAACGGAGAAATGAGATAATTACATAGATGCATCATGTGATTATAGATGAAGAGTATATGATTTGGTACATGAGTATCACACGTCAGGTCATTACTCTGGATCCGAGCATGTTCATCTACTTGGATACATGCAGTATGAGCAATATGCCTAATGGATTCAAAATCTCGTAAGTAATCAAATCTTTTTATAATTAATATTTGGTAAATGTTGGGTTTTATGTATTGCTCTTTTAATTTCACATTAATGTTTTTATTAATATTAGGTTGGTTTTATGTTACGGAAGGTCGAGAGACTGCATCTTATCTTTGTAATATTGATGAAGAAAGCGAAGTTCACATCATTGTGTCTTGGTGGTTAAATATTTGTTGCACTGGACTTGATACCTTTAGATAGAGATTAACTCTTGATGATATCGTAGTAGAGGGCGAGGCCACTCAGGCATGTGCAGGATCTGGATCCAATTGTGGTACTAATGAGCTCAGATTATCTAGTAGACAACATAGATAGATAGATAGATAGATAGATAGATGAGTTATGTTAATATATTTTAGGATTACTTGATATTGTACTATTGAATTGTTTTTTATTTATTTTGCATGTATATGTTTTTGTTTTTTGCATTCCTGTGGCTACTTGTGATTTAAAATGTGAGGATTTGTTGAGTTTAGTTAGAATTTGTTTATTAAGGTTATTGTAATTTTTTGCAGGTTTTTTTAAGTGGAAAATGTTTTGGATATAGTTTCTATATAAAAGAAACTCTGTCCAAAATTTGTTAAAATTGTTAATTTTCTAACTCTCTAAAATCATAAAGTAAATTAAGTTTTAGATTAACAAAAAAACTATGATTTTATAAGCTTTTACAGGCTCAAAACACAAAAATCTTTCAAATTGGATAGTAGCCAAAATAGTCCAACCGTTTCTCAAAATGGTTAGATCGTTTTGGCTATTGTCTGGTCATTTTATGAATTGTCTAGTTGTTTTTCTAAACGGTATACTAATATATATCGTGGCTGAACCATGACATTTGATTCGAGATTGCACTTTTGAATCATAAAAAAATTATAATTAATGTCATGGTTCACAATCGCAACATTAGTCAAATGTCGCGGTTCTGAAATGCAACATCCTCAAATTGTGCTATTTCACCAAAACTTTTTCATCATGTGTTAATTTGCCATTTATTTTTATTTTGTGTGCTAATTGCTCAATTTCTCCCTTTTCCTATGGTAAATTGTAATCTCAAATGAGTATTAAAGAAGTGTTTATTTTGTGATTTAAGTTGCTTTTCAAAGTGATAAAATTGGTTGATTATGATCAAATTCTATCTCATAGGAAATGTAAATACACATTTTGATACATACAGTTCATCAAAATACATGAAAAAAAAATAATCAATGTCCCATTTGACAAATAACAAAAGGTTTTTCCTTCATTTTTCAAGAAATGTTTTTGATCTACATATTGATTTTTTTTATTTATGATTTTTAATCAACCATATGCATCTAAAAATGCATGTACAGTTTCTAAAGGATAGAATTTGATCCTAATCAATCAACTTTATTGAGAAATATTACTTTTTTTAGGTAAAAATATTACTAGTGAGATCTTGAATCAACATCTTTAATGTGAACACCTCCCAAAATACGCTAAAATCAAATTTAAATGGTTTGCGACCCAACAAAAACTTACCTTAGAGAATCAAAGTTGTACGCAATGATCACCCCACATTAAGCATATAAAGAGACGCGAACAAGTAATATAAAATTACAACGAAGTTGTTCAATCCTTTAAAGAGTTTGCAAGCTCAATCAAGAACTTGATATGAAAATCACTCAACAACATAAAAGTTAGCAAGAATGTCGGGTTTTTTTTATATTAAAAATAGTCTAATTTCAAAAGTCTCTACAAATATATTTATAATAAAAAGAATCATAAGTCTACTACGATATCTTTAATGGATATGGATAAACTTAAATAAAATAATAATAATAATAATAATAATAATAATAATAATAATAATAATAATAATCAAATGAACTCAAATTTTAATAAAAGCTCTAATAATAACTAAAAGATAAATAAAACAATAGTCCAACTAATTTAAATAAGACTAAATTGTTTTTGTAATTTGTTGACATAACCGAAGCTCAAATTCAAATGCATGGTTTTCTCTTGTCTTAATGAATTAGAAGGCATGTCGTATATCACTTGAAAGATATGAATATCTACTTTCCGATGCAACTACAAGCCCTTTTTGAACATGAATTAAATTAATTGAGGTTTGTTCTTCATTATTTAATAACTTTTTGGAGTCTACCTCGACATATGTTTCTTGAAGAAATCCATTGAAAACCTCTTTGAACATTTTAGCCCTAAGTTTTGTCACTAAATCAACTAGAATCTCTAACGAATCTCTTGGTATTGATTGGATCACATTAAGCTTTCCTCGAAAAAACTACACAGTAAGGAGTGAAAATCCACTAAGAGTATCCTTGTCAAGGAAAAGGTTCACTACTAGTTGAAAGAAAGGTTGATGAAAGAATAAATAAAAAAAGAAGAGGTTTTTTTAAATGGAAGGAATTGAAAAAAGAAAATGATGTTTTTTATTTCTTTTTCCTCAAATTTCTTTTGCTCACTTCTATCCCTTTCCAATGAATACTTTTTTTATATTGTCCTGATTAATTTGTTCATTCAATTCCAATCTTAGAAGTCATAATCTAAAGAAAAAAAAATATTTGTTTACCAAAATATTTATTTAAAAAAATATATTGAACAAGTTTCTATTTTGTGATTCTTACTGCTTTTCCAAATATTTTTAATTTTCTTTACTTGAAAAACATCACATTATTGTTTTTTAAGTGTTTTTCAATTATTTTAATATACTGATGTCAAAAAAATAAAAAATATATATTATTTTTAATTATAAAAATACTTTTGCAAAACTATTGAATAGCACAACCTAACAAGCTAACATATTTAATGAATGTTACTGTTGACACCATACGGACGCAACTGTCTTAAACACACTTATCAATAAGGTGTCTGTTGTGCTCTTCATATCCTGGGTAGTGTTTGACATTATTGTAACGATTGTTTTTCAAAATGTTTTTTATTTGCAAATGCAACAAAAAAATATTTTTATGTAATTTTTTAAAATTTATTTTTGACATCAACGTATCAAAACAATTAAAAAACACAAAAAAATCATTTGAAGCAAAAATAATATTTAAATATTTTTTTTAAAAAAAGCTTAGCCACATCGCAATACCAAACAGGACCCTAATGGGTCTAAGAAAAAGCCAAAGCTGGTCACAATCCATATAGATTTGGTTGTCTTAAACACTTTTTAATTATCATATATTTTTTAAAAAAAATTATTACAACTAGTTTGGTTGACAAACTGACATGGATGCCAACCAAACAAAATATAGATTTAGTTGTCTCCAAAAGGAGATACTATTACCCTAAAAAGTCAAAATTTGAGATTTAATACATTAAAAAAAACAAAATATAGTGTATAAGCCGCGACTCGAATCTCGGATCCATAATCGGCAACGCAGGAGTGATGCCAAAAAGGACACTCACCTATGTTTAGCCTCAGAATATACATATCATAAATCAAATTGTACGAAATACACAATATTTCATAAAATTTCAAATGTTCTTCAAAATAAAACAAAAACAAATAATAATCCATAATACTTATTACAATATCAAAATCTAATATTTAACTAAAATAGTGTAATAGTGGTGCACTCTAAGACATCGAATAAGAAACTAAAAAGAAAGTTTCGCGAAAGCAAGCAAGGCATACCAACCAAAAAGATGATGAAGAAGCAGAAACTCTTAACAAAGTTAACCTGCTAGTAAAAATTAAAAACCTGAAAATAATATTAAAAATAAGGGGTGAATTCAACCAACCCAGTGAAATTATAACATTTAATATACATTATAGATATTTATAAGTTATAGACCATAAATTGTGATACAATAAAAGTATAAGAATTAAAACAAACCACCACACACACACACACACACACAAAGCATAATAGCATATTATAGTGGAATATAGGTCAGATAAATGTGAGAGGATCAATCATCACAAGTTGCTGTCTTTCTCACCAACTAGGTATACATACTATTATGTGCATATAGATTAACTACTTTCTGTTAGTATGAAGTTTCTGGCATGTACACTGATATCAAGACATAATAGATACTTGTATAGTTATCAAAGCAAGGAATATCATATTGAATAAAATTTAATTCAACAGAATGCGAGTGCAAATTAAAAAATGGATGAGTATTTAGAAAATAAAGGAACATATACAAATATTCAAGAATTAACAAATTATACTCATCATATAATCAACATACATATATTATTTATATTACATGCATATTAAATATTATCGCACTCACTCGAAAAACGAAGAAAAAAACAAACAAATGCAGAATTGAAGACTACTTAAGATTGCTAGTAAAAACGTCAGCAGAACCTATAACGAATACAAAAACACTAAAAAACAACTTGAAGTGGATAACATAAAATATTACAACTCTAAGTTTAGAAACCAAATCATAATTATAAAATCATACTAATTCGCCTTATCGATCTTGAGCATGTCCCAAGTTAATCGAACTTAAAAGAACCGATCGAATTCCACTACTCGGTCAACCTGCAGACGAAAATAACCAACCGATCAACGCCACTACAAGCCAACCGGCTGACCGGTTAAGACCAACATGTAGACCAGTTGATCAGGATTTTATAATCCTTATCTGTCGGTTCTCCAAACTGCAGATCCAAAAATAATCAACAAGTTCCTCGAAAGCTCATAATTCTACTCTTCAAATTAATTCGTTTTAAACCAAACTAACACCCTAAACATTTATTAAACCTCTTAAATTATCCAAACCCTAAAATCAAACCAATAAATTTAAGCATAAAACATCAAGATCTTACCTTAGAACCCTTATTTCCAATTTTCACTTCTTCCCTTTCTACCTCCTTTCTCCTTTCTTCTATCTCCTTCTTCCCCTCTTCATATTTCGGCTCTCTGCAAATCTAAT
>Ga0325414_1007373_pt1 | contig 11655 bp, 5 predicted proteins | sample PopdelMetagenome_8_FD_206183 | JGI IMG/M metagenome (GOLD analysis project Ga0325414, IMG submission 206183) | Populus deltoides microbial communities from Bellville, Georgia, United States - Leaf-PdKOR-R3 | ecosystem: Host-associated > Plants > Phyllosphere > Phylloplane/Leaf | place: USA... | reverse complement strand
TACTTTTTAATTGTTTTTTGGTTCAATTTCATCCTTTAATATTAAGTTGATTAGAAATTAATTTATATAATTTATTTCAATTTACTTTCTAAGAAGTTAGTTTGGTCTCATAACTTGGGTTACAGATTTGGTAGATTAACTCGGTCATTTTCTAGGTTTTTTTTCATTGATTCTTTTTAATTTCATCTTTTAACACTAAATTGATTAACAACTAAATTTCATAATTTTTTTTTGAATTAATTTTTTCCATGACTAATTATCCAGTTCTATTTCAATAGAAAAAAAAAAGTCTTCGTCTGTGAAAACTTTTTAAATTTATTTAATTAATATTTATCCAATAAAAAAAATATACCAAGTGTCTTTAACATAACTAGTTTTTGTGTCAGCGAGAAAAAAGATTGGGCATTTTTTTTAGATGTTTTGGTATTGTATGTTTTTTTTCTTTCTTTTTTTTACATTCTCAAGTTTGTAAATTGGAAACACAAATTACTTATAAACACATAAAAAAAGAGATCTAATAGGGCTTTGTGGATCAGTGGGCAACCATTAATTTGTTAACAAACTCTAATCCAAACTGCAAACCCTTTCCACATTATGTTTTTGTTCACTTGTTGCTCTCAACCTCCATTGTGATTTATTTTTGCTTTCAGACTATCCTGGACAGCAGCAAGTATAAGGGAAATAAATCTCATTATTTGCTTTAGTATCTATATCATTATAAACACTTTAAATGTGGCATGAACATCACATACCAATACCCGAGATGTTGTCTCGGCTATGGCTTACGGTAATGTTTGTGATTGTGGTAGTAATTGTTTTTTCAAGTATTTTTTACTTGGAAATGTATTAAAATAATATTTTTTATTTTTTAAAAATTATTTTTAACATCAGCACATCAAAACAATCCAAAAACATAAAAATATAATAATTAAAGTAAAAAAATAAAAAAATCTTCAAAAGCACTTTTTAATTGCAAAAATAAACGGCTTTTTGTTTTTGGGATTGAAACAATATTTTGTAATTTTTTTAAAAAAAAACTTCTTGAAATTATTTTTTTTTGCGCTTTTAAATCGTTTTGATATGTAAATATCAAAATTATTACTTTCATACATTTTCAAGCGAAAAGTATTTACAGTTATCACATTTCAAAACACCACCTAAACATAAATAACATCCCACACTTGAAATAACATCCAGTATCTCGGGCCAAGCTAGGTTACAAAGGACGAACATTGTTTGGTGTGGGTATGCTTGGAATTGTAGTAGCGGTGGCAGTTTAAAATGTTTTTCGCTTAGAAATATATTAAAATAAAGTTTTTTCACTTTTTAAAAATTATTTTTGACATCAACATATTAAAACGATCTGACAATATAAAAAAATATTTTTTAAAACAATTTTTTGTTTTCAAAATTTAAAGAAACACGGTGCAACACACCTCCTAGTTCAAGACTAGCAGTTCCAAAACCAAAAGCATAATGCTTGGCAGTAGTCAAAGAGCTGGTCTACACGCTGTAGATTCCTTGAATAATAACTTGCATTATCTGTATAAATCCATGCAAGTTTATGTCTGCTGTGTGCATGCTGTTTCTTAGGATCAAGATATCTGTGTATGCAAGTGAAATGTCTACCTATCTTCAAGCATGCAGGCAGCATCAATAAAACCTAATTTCAGATTTTATCAAAGGCCAGTTCATAAACAAACTGGTATAAGAATCCAGCTTAATCATATCAAGATGTATGTATTGCCCAAGGAAACAAGAAATTTCTAGGAACTTGCATGCTGTAGTGAAAAAAATTTCTTTTTTCTTTTCAACGCAGAGTGCATTCCATTAATGGGAAGTCAAAGAATTCACCTCATGGGAAAAAAGAAGAAGAAAAGGACGATTCAGCTTCCAATGGAACATCCTCCATTGTAACCTGATGCCATGGTCCTCTGCTAGTGCTCTAAACCATATACAACATCCCTGCTTGAAACCATATTACGGGGAGCAGAGAAAACAAGGCTCTTCTGGCTCATCGTGGAAACAAAATAGATGCCTTCTTAACATTCTTCAAACAGCACAACGCTAAAATTACACCTCCATGCACACTACATCTACATCCTACAACAGCGAGGGCACAAGTAAGAACAGACATGTTAAAACACAAACCATGAGCCACACAAGTAAGAACCCCAATCTTTCTAAAAAGAAAAAAAGATGTTCTAATAAACTTCCATTTTTAATATCAATATCTAAACTAGGTGAAAAATTTGCGAGCTAAATTTAAAACAGCGTTTTATTTACAGCGTCCAGTTCTTCCTCCAGCATATAGATCTGTTTATCAGGCCTGCTCCAACGAATTTAAGCTTACACCAACTCTCTTTTTTAATCATCAATTTCCACTATACTAGCTCACATCCAGTATACTCAAAGAGAAGCTAAAACCAACATTAAATGGATCGATACGACTTATGTCAGGGAATCAAAAATCACTTGCGATAGAAAAAAATGAAAAAACATAGTAGAATTGCATACAAGACAAGGACACAAGCGTAGCAATGGTCGGGCCCAAGCTTCAGTGAAGAACAAGGAAATTAGAGAAGCCAAAGAAAAAATGTGAATCAGTCATGAGATTTAGATGCATTACTCTAAGAAGCGCATGAGTACTATCACAGTACAGAAGAGACAAAGACACTGGAAATAAAGGAAATAAAACAAAAAAAAAATGAAGACACAATTGTATTTGGTAACCATCTATAAAATAAAATAATTATTTTTGTACGCGGTTTAGTTATGATGGACAAGACATAATAAAATATAAAAAAGAAAAAAGTCTGATTTACCTTTAATATATATTGTTATCAAGCTTATATATTTTAAAAAAATAATTAGATATTTTGTTTTTTTTTATTTTAGTTTATATTAAGTGTTAAAATTAATAATATTATAATAATCCTACTTATAAAATTAGAACTGACTTGACGGACTGACCCGAGGCCTGAACTGGTTCAAGTTTAAGAAAAAATTGAGAAAGAATTGACTTAACCTGACCCGATAAAAAAACCATGTCAACCCGAGAAAAACACCGGTAAAAAAACTATTGATTTTAAAAAAAAAATAGTCAAAACAAGATTATTTTGATTTTTTAAAAAATAAATTAGGTCAGCCGAAATAACCCTCCTGCCCCATGACTTGAACCTTGTCTCTAGTCGACTCTCGAGTCGGGTATTAAAACTATTATAATAATCATTATTATCTATATATTGACTCGGGTCAACCTGTGTTGACCCTCTTGACTTGTGACATGGATCTTGCCCTAGTTGACCCCCAAGTTGAGTTTTAAAACTATGATAATAAAAACTTTTATCCTTACATTAATCCGAGTTGACTCTCCTGATTGGTGACCTGAGCTTTGCCCCGAGTTGACTCCCAAATCAAAATTTTTAACTATAATAATAATCATTTTTATTTTATGTTGACTTGGTTGACCTTCTTGCCACTTGACCTAGGCCTTACCCCAGGTAAACCCCAAAATCAAGTTTTAAAACTATGATAATAACCACTTTTGTCCTTACTTTGACCAAGATCAACTGTTAACCCTACTCGTGACTCGGACCTTGCCCCAAGTCAACCCCCAAATCGAATTTTAAAACTATGATAATTACCACTTTTATTCTTACACTGACTTAGGTCAACCTGTGTTAACCCGACCCATGACCCGAGTTTTGTCTCAGATCGACCCCTGAATTGGGTTTTAAAACTATAATAATAATTGTTTTATCCTTATATATCTTAGTTGAACAATTTTAAAATTGAAAGTTTTTTACAATAATATATTGATAATAAAATGTAATAAATATAGTCTCTTAAGACATTTTTTTTTTAGTTTAACGTGAGTGTCCGGGCTAACTTGCGCACACCTCGACTAATCCCACAGGCCCTGAAGTTAACGACCATGTAAGCCTCTAGTGGCCATCATATGAGCAACCACAGGGCTCGAACTTGAGACTATATAGGAAGCAAACCTCTTGATCCCAAGCTCTTACCACGGGACCACCACCTAGATAATTGTCTCTAAAGACATATTACTTCTATACCCCTTGGTTTGGAAATACAGAAAATCACTCCCGAATTATCTCATAAAGATATTTATCTATATATCTCACTCTTTTTCTCAAAATACATTTATGTAAATTTATGTCTCTATAGTCTTTGTTTTTTTTTCCTTAGAATAATAACTCTTTTATCTTAGAATAATAACTAAACGATACCAATGGTAAAAACGTACATCCCAGTATCCAAAGTAATCAAATAAAACAACAAATCAGAAAGAGTGCAAACCATAATGTGACATTTATCCCTATTAAGTTTCCATGTCATTTTGAAAGATTCAGTTTTTCCCTGTATAGTTTTAATAGCTGAGGAGCTTCATCAAAACCATCCACGAACTTATGAAGAAATGACTTCTCCGAATACTTAAACAAAGTGGCCAAGTTAGGATTTTCATCAATCAACTTATTTGATTGTAGGAATTGAAGGACAGAAGCCCTTGGTATAAGTCTCTTCTCCAAGCTCAGCAACAAAAGAATTGGATGTTCGGCAACATAAGAAGACTCACAGCCCATATTGTTAACCAAAAAGTCCATCACTGCCATAATCTTATCCTCGGAACTCATCATACACCACGGATTCCTTTTGAAAGCAGCCAGAACCTCTTCGTCTGACCAACCCCATCTCTTATAAACACCAACCTTCTTTTCCCATCCAGATTTACTCTGCGCAGACCGTGCCAGCACTGCTAGAGTAAACACTAACTTGGAAGGGTCAAAACCCATTTCTTTTACCGTTTCAACAGTATTTCTAAAACGAATTGGACAAGCTCTCACAGTCCTAGGCCACTTATAAATTAAGGAAGCAATATGTGATTTGGGAATTCCATTTTCTCTCAAAATGCTGACGTAAGGTTGCAAATAGCTCTCAGGACGATGATAGATAATAAACGGATAGGTTTTGGCAACAGTAATTGCCTTGTCATTGGATTGAAGCAAATCACTAAGGAAGTTAAAAGTAGGAGTTATAATGTTTTCCAAGCTTCTATGCAAAAGAGGAGGAATTATGCAGAAAAGGGTGGCAAGTTCAGTGCTTGACATGCCTCTGGAGAGAAAAAAATCCAGTCTAGGCAAAAGGGTTTTCTCAGGATTACATGAAAGCACCTTCGGGAATTTCTTAACGAGTTTAAAGATTTTGTCTTCGGGGAAACCATAGCGCCTGAATGTGTCGATGACTGAGTCAGGTTTATCTGGGGTTTCGAATTTGAGATGCTTGGAAGCTGATAGAGCAGATTCTGGAGAGAACCCACATTTTTTTATGAGATAAGAGGCTGCAAATGAGTGTTGATTTGGATTTGCAGTGCTTGAGATGCATCTGGTAAATGGTAACAAGAATAATTGGTGGCTGTTGGCTTCAATAAAATGGGTTGGTGAGAGTCTCAAGTAGTGTATTCCATGATGATGGAGAATTGTTTTGCAAAAACAATAAGACATCGGAGATCAAAGGAAATGAAATTCAAGTAGCAAGAGCAGAGGGACTGACCTCTTTGTGCAAAGGGAATCCGCAGCCGACAATCGAGAAGTGAGCTAAACAATTCAACCTCGCCCCCGCGGCTCCTATTTGATACGCAAAGCGGCCTCTTCACGCTTAACTAGGGATACCAATGGCTTATCCATCCCAATGTTTTACACGTGAGTTCGGACACTAACGACTGTATATTACATTAAGGGTAAGACATTGTTTTTAATTTATTTATTTTTTGTTTAAAAATGTAGTAAAATAATATTTTATTTTATTTTTAAAATTTTATTTTAAACATCTGCAATTTAAAACAATTTAAAACAAAATTTTAAAACAAAAAAAATAAAAAATTTAAAAATTATTATTCAACCACAGCACCAAACACCTTCTAAATTAAAAGAAACTGAAAGATTTATTTATTGAATCCTCTCATGAAATATTGTTTTGCATTTTTTATTCCTTGAAATTTTTAATTTAATCACCAAATTTTTTTAAAATTTTATTCTTACACATCTTTATTTTAGTTTTTGACCTAATAATTTGTTTTGATTGACTTATTATAAGGTTCTCGGGATATCAACATTTAGTTAAAATTTAATTTTGCAAAAACAAAAATTGACTTTATTAATTGAAAAGTATTGAAAATATATGGATTTGAAAATTTCGTGTAAAGTAGCTTAATTTACCAACAAAAAAATTATAAATTAAAAGAAAAATCTTTATGACTATGAGTGAAATTTCTAATTGATTAATGTAAAAACTCGGATGAAATAAAAATTTAAATCGGTATGTGAAAAGTGATGGCAATCAAAGATTGGAAAGAAATACCATGCAAGATTTAAAATGAGTGGCACTATTATAATAACAGAGAAAAATTCTTATCATCTCCCATAAAAAGTCGTCAATCATAGGTTTAGAGAGAAGTTTGTGAAATTTTGTCTTTTCTCTCTTTTTTTTCCTCTTAGTCTCCTTAGATTATAGGGCATGGAATATGATTAAGTGTTTCTTATCGAGTATAAAAAACAGAAATTAAAGAGAAAGAGGGGTTGAAAGTTTGTTGTCAAATGGGAGAAAATGTCAAATTTGAAGTGAAGAAGAGGATTGCTTGGAATTGGTTGCAAAGACTTATTAATTTTGGGTTAATTAGTAAGGGTAAGATATTCTTTTACTAGTAATTTCACTTTTGCTCTTGTTTTTGTTAGGGGATTGAAATGGAAAAGTTATGGTTTATGATATTTTTGTATTGAAATGTTAATTAGGTTGATTATTATAGATGTTGGGTTATGAAGAGTGCATTATAATAGTTTAATTTAGATCAATTACATGAGGAATTGTTTAATGTGCAACATTTCTATAATAAAATAAAATGAAATAATAGAAAATAAAAATGGAAATGGATATGTTTTACAGGATTAATTTTATTTAAAAAATATCATGAACTCCATTATCAATGACAATTTACTTTCTAACATATTTTTCATAAAATACCAACTTTAAACAATTATTTTCAAGTGATCTTCATCAAAATAACCAAACTTGAACCCATTTAAAGTCCTTTTTCGCATGAAAAATAGAGGGAATCAAACATAACTTCCAAACATAATTTTATTGTTTATGCGAAATAGGAGGAGATTGATATGATTCTTCAATGGCCTGTCATGATTGGAAGTTGTACACGTTAAAGAGTAGAGGTGGAGCACACATTGAAAAGCAGAGGTGGAGAGCAAAGCTTTATATTTCCTTTTTGTTTTATTTAATTGCAATTGAAATAGTCAATGAATAATTAGTTGTGCTAAGGAGAGTTGTTGAAAGCTTTCCTAGTATATTTAATTCCACTAGTTGAGTCCGTATTATTATGGGAGATATTGTAACGTTGTGGCTATTCAGGCTCACTTATTCTATTGAATGAGGCATTGCATAATAATACAAACACACTCTTCCAAGCCTCTGTTCCTTTTCTTCTTCTTCTGATTCCTTTCCCAAATTATGTTTTTATCAGTTGTGTTAGAGTGGTTCGGTTCATGGATACACACAGTAAAACCAATGTGGAGTTTCGTAACGAGGTCAATGAAGCCCTTGCCTGTCACGATACCAATTTCGAGGAATTAAACCACAATTTTGGTCGAGTCAGCACTGCCCTACAAAGAGCCATGGCTGAGCTGCAGGCAATGTGAATTGCCCAATCTAATCACACATCTGACAAAGAAGTTAATCCATTCGCAGCAGGATAAACTTCCCACCACAAGCCTTCTGCATCAACCACCTCCATTCCAGACCGGAATCACACTCACCTCAAGTTGAACTTTCCAACATTTGCAGGCGAAGATAAGGATTGCACAGGTTTGGTTGGTATACAAAAAATAGTTCTGCATCAACCACCTCCATTCCAGACCGGAATCACACTCACCTCAAGTTGAACTTTCCAACATTTGCAGGCGAAGATAAGGATTGCACAGGTTTGGTTGGTATACAAAAAATAGAGGTCCATTGCATTGGGACGAGTTCATCTAAGCCCTCCTCCACCATTTTAGACCAACGAAATTATGATGATCCATTAGAAGCATTGTCTTATCTTAGACAAATGATAACAATTAATGCTTACCAAGAGGCATTCAAAAAATTATCCCACAAGGTAGATGATGCTCTAGAAAATTTTTTGGTTGGTTATTTTATTAAAGGATTGAAATATGATATTCAATTGGATGTACGTGTTAAGCAACCAAAAATGCTATTCGAAACGACTAGTGTAGCTCACCTCATTGAAGAATGAAACCAATTTCAGTGAAAACTTGGTAACCAAATTCAACCAATAACCTCCTCCTACTAACCCCAACCTCAGCAGAGTACCACGATAGGACTGCTTGGACCTTCCCCCTCTCGACGACCACCTTAAGCGTCTGGAAATCTCAATAGACATGTTCGGTGACTTACGGGACATAAAGCTAGGGAGAGATATGAAAAAGGATTATGTTTCTATTGTGATGATAAGTACATGCAGGGACATTGTTGTACATGTCCACAAATGTTTATGATGGTTGATGGGTAGATGGAAGAGGAGATAGTTAATATGTGGACATAGAGCCATCAGAAGAAGCCACTCATGAAATATCGTTTCATGCCTTGGTTGAACTGCACATCCATAACCTTTCAGGTTATTGGGAAGGTCAGAAACAAAGAATTGATAGTGCTCATTGATGGGGGCAGCACCTATAATTTGATCGTATAATTCGTAGTTACCAAGTTTGGATTACAAATGGTCCGTGGCAAAACAATTCAGGTAACAGTTGGAAACAAAGCAATTATTGAGTGCACTAGATGTTGTATGAGACTCTCCCTCTCAATTCAACGATTCATAGTACGAACTGATTTCTACGTACTTATTGTGGCTATCTGTCAAACCGTTCTGAGAGTGCAATGGTTAAAGACATTGAGTCCAATTCAAACGGATTACAAGGAACTCAGTATGACCTTCACATAATCTGGTCGAACTCATGTATTATAAGGGATGAGAAGTTTTGAGCTCGCTCTTATGAGTGAAAAAGAATTGTTGCATTTATCAAGTATGGGGTTTTTTGTTCATGATATTATAGATGAAACACCAATTCAAGAGACCAAAATGCCACCGGATCTTAATAAAATACTATCAGAATTTTCACATTTGTTTGAGGAACCTGTTGGGTTGCCGCCTACATGCAGCCATGACCATTGAATTTTGTTGCTATCGAACTAGCCATCAGTTAACGCAAGACCTTACAAGTATCCTCACTACTAGAAAACTAAGATAAAAAATATGGTTAAAGAATTCCTCAAAACTAGAATCATTTGGCCTAGCCGGAGCCCTTTTTGTCACCAATTTTGCTAATAAAAAAGTCAGATGGGTCTTAGCGTTTTTATGTAGATTACAAGGCACTCAATAAGATCACGGTAAATGATAAATTTCCAATACTAGTCATTGGCGAGCTGTTTGATGAGTTACATGGCGCGAATTGTTTTTCAAAGCTAGACTTGCATTTTAGGTACCACCAAATCTGCGTCCAGCAAGAAGACATTCACAAAACCACCTTTTGAACTCACGATGGGCACTATAAATTTCTAGTGATGCCTTTCAGTTTGATGAACGTCTCGACCTCCTTTTAGAGTCTCATGAACAACATTTTCGACCATATTTACGAAGGTTTATTCTTGTTTTTTTATGATATTCTGATGTATAATCGCTCTTAGGCGGATCATTTGCAACACCTAAAACAAGTGTTTCAAATTCTTTATGAGCACCAGCTGTATGTCAAGTCCTCCAAGTGTTAGTTTAGAGTGATGGCAGTAAGGTATTTGGGTCACCCAATTTCTTTCGACGACTTAGCAGTAGATCCAACTAAAATACAATCAGTCCTAACTTGGTCTGTACCGATCTCACCTAAAAGGGTTCATGGTTTCCTTGGGTTGGTTGGTTGCTATCACAAATTTATTAGGGAGCTTGGTGTGATTGTTGTTTCCTTAACAAGGTTTCTAACCAAAGAAGGATTTCACTGGATCGAATAATCTTTCTTTGCCATTAATCAATTGAAGTATGCTTTTACATCACCTCTAATATTACGGCTACCAAACTTTACATATTAGTTCATGATGGAATGTGATACATGTAAAGATGGTTTAAGTGTTATATTGTCTCAATAGAACCAACCACTAGCTTATTTTAGTGAAGTCTTAAAAGGGAAGGCCACGTTACTATCAACCTACGATAAAGAAATGCTAGTTGTGGTGAAGGCTGTTTAAAAATGGCGAACATATCTCTTGGGGAAGCCGTTTGTCATCAAAACAGACCATCGAAGTCTAAAATATCTCCTAGAGTAGAGAATTACTACGCCTTCACAAGCAAGATGACTATAAAAAATTATGGATATGATTACTCTATTTAGTACAAGAAAGGCAAAGAAAATCAAGGCGTGAACGCTCTCGCTCGCATTGTCGCTTTCTAATTTCAGGCCTTGTCAATTCTAATTGTCGACTGGTGTTCAACCCTTCAACAAGAGGTACTACACCATCCTTAATATGCTTCTTTGTGTAATAATCATTCTTTAAATTATGTTCAAATGGATGATGTGTGGATGCAAAATGAAAAAATCCACTTGAGCCCCACTTCATCGATGCTACTAGTTGTTTTGGCCGATACCCATTCTTCTCCAGTGGGTAGACATTTCAGTTACTTAAAGACACTTAGCCAAATTTCTGTTAGCTTTGTTTAGCCTTGCATCCACACCTCTGTTAAGCAATTCATTCAGAATTATGATGTGTGTCAACGTTGTAAGAATTAGACTCCTTTGTTATATTGCTTGTTGAAGGATTGCCAACGTCACAAGGCCACGATGTGATCGTGGTTGTTGTTGATCGCCTTTCAAAGTATACGTGTTTTATGCCATTAAAGCACCCTTGCACAACAACATCAGTAGCTAACAGTTTTGTCAATAATGTTGTGCATTTGCATGATGTGCCTCTTTCCATTATCAACGATCATGACAGAATAATTCTTAGTACTTTATGGAAATCTTTGTTCAAACTATCTTGGACATCATTGTGTTTCATTTTTAGTTCCAATTATCACCCACAATCCAAAGGCCAAACCGAGATGGTGAATTGCACCCTTAAGCAATATTTATATTGCTTCACTTTTGACCAACCCAAAATATGGATGGAATAGCTCTCGTGGGTGGAATATGGACATAATATTACCATCCATTCATCCACTAAATTGTCTCTTTTTGAAGTTGTTTATGGTGTTCCTCCTCCCTCTCCAATATCTTACATTCCAGGAACAACAAAAGTCCAAGCATTGGACGGCTTGTTGCCTACAAGGGAGGTCATTCTTTATGAACTACGACATAATTTGTTAAAAGCACAAGTTCGCATAAAGGCACATGCATACTTGCATCGCCGCGAGGTCACTTTTGAGATAGGCGACTACGTATTCTTACGGCTGTAACCTTACTGCCAAAAATCAGTGGCTTTCTGAAGATCGTTGAAATTGTCACCTAGATTTTTTAGACCTTTCAAATTTCTTGCCTAAATAGAAATGGTGGCGTACAAACTAGCCCTTCCAACAGAGGCACA
>Ga0325414_1007371_pt1 | contig 11656 bp, 7 predicted proteins | sample PopdelMetagenome_8_FD_206183 | JGI IMG/M metagenome (GOLD analysis project Ga0325414, IMG submission 206183) | Populus deltoides microbial communities from Bellville, Georgia, United States - Leaf-PdKOR-R3 | ecosystem: Host-associated > Plants > Phyllosphere > Phylloplane/Leaf | place: USA... | reverse complement strand
AAATTATATATATCTAAATATAAAAAAAAAAAAATATATATATATATATATATATATATATATATATATATATATATATATATATATATATATATATATATATATATATATATATATGTTACTTCCTCATGCTTTATTAACAAATGAGTATCTTGATTAAAAACATTTGAATTTCTTTATAGAAAAACTCCTAGATTAATTAAGACAAATTATTGACATGATAATTGATAATTAATATGTTAGTTTATTATAAAATTTACAATGCAACATGCTAATCATTGGAAGATCCGATTCAAAAACTAACCTAGAAAAGACTAAATTATTGAATATTAAGTTAATTATTTTTATTAAAATAGTAGCATTTTATTTTTTTAGAAGATATTGATCCCATTGAGTTTGGAATGTGTTTAACATGGTTAATCAAGTTTGGTAAAGTAAATTTCTTATATAATTTAACTAAAATTTTCTTCTAGCTATCTCAAGTTTTGGATTCAAATTAAATTTATTAAACCCGACCAAACTTAATAATTATAAATATTTCGCTACCATATCATATCAACTAGTAACAAAAAGTTTATATTTTTTTAAATAATGTGAGTATCCGAGTTAATTTACGTACACCTCAAATAATCTCACAAAGATTTTATACATGTCCAAAAATGATATCATATGGCCTTACAATCTAGCCTAGATGGATATAGAGTGTTGGTCTTTATAATTGGAGTTGATTTTTAAATTATTTTTTTTTAAAAAATATAAAATTAATTTTTTAATTTTTTTTAATATACTCATATAAAGATATATCTTAAAAAAATAATATTTCATTATATTTTTAACTGAAAAAATTTTGTTTTTAGAAAAATATTGTTTAATGACAAACAATCATTAATACTAAATAATTGTTTGTTTTTGTCTCTTTTAAAAAGTAAATTTTTTAATATTTTTTTCAAATTAATTTTTTTATATATTTTAAAATTATTTTAATATGTTAATATAAAAAATAAATTTTAAAAACATAAAAATATTTTTTTAATATATTAAAAAAAAATTTTAAAAATATTTTTAATCACCTTTTTTTCCGGTTAATAACACCAAAATCATTAAAATCTTATAACACAAAAAGGTTTTGATGGTGTTTGAGAATATAATAACAGTTGTTTTTTAAAGTGTTTTTCATTATAAAATTCATTAAAATAATTTTTTTTTATTTTTTAAAATTATTTTTAACATCAGCATATCAAAATAATATAAAAACATTAAAAATATATTAATTTAAAATAAAAAAATAAAAAATTTATAAAATTTTTCAAAATCATTTCTTTCTATGTTTGTTTCCCGGAATTCACTTTTCGAGAAATCACTTTCCAAACTTTTCTGTATTTATTTGCCATTAGAAAAGTTGGTCAACGGAAAACACTTTCCAGCCAAAGAAAAATTTGGCTTAGTTTCCAGGATAGTGTTTTCTTGAAAAATTTGGACGGAAAACACTTCCCGGAAATTGTGAAAAATTTAGAAATGTCATATTATTTGCTGATTATATCAATTTGGTCCTCAAACTTTTGATTGCTATATATATTTTATTTTAAATATTTATTTTTCAATTTCATCTCTTAAAATTTAATTTTTATATTAACTTTGGTCCTCATTTTTATAATTGTTATTTACTTTTTCTTTATTATTTTTTTATTGAAATTTTTTATGTATCAAATTTGATGCTCATTCTTTTGATTATTACTTATTTTATTTGAAATAATTTATGAAATGTTAATTATTATTATTTTAATTTCTTCATCTTTTATTTTTTTTTCTTTTTTAGATTTGATCTCTATTATTTTGATTATTATTTATTTTATTTGAAATAATTTAAGAAATTATATTTTTTTCAATTTCATTCTCATTCAACTTTTTAATTTGTAAGATTTGTTTTTTATTATTTTAATAAATTAAAAAAAAATATTAATAATTTATTTTCCAGTTCATTTTCCATAACATAACACTGAAAAATATTTTTTAACTTATTTTCCATTACACTATCAAATATTAAAAAATAATTTATTTTTCTAATTTTTTTTTTAAAAACAATTTTTCAGCCAACAAAGCAACTTAACCGCATTATTACACTTCACACTAATAATTAATTATTACACACCACCACCAAAGAAAATTCAAAAATCAAAACCTTGCCTTTTTCTTTCTTTTTCTCCTTTTTCGCTTCTCAACCATTTCTTCTTCAATGGAAACTCGAGATCTACTATCTAAACCACCACAAAATTCAGATCCACCAAAAGCCAACCCTAACCCCACTGTATCTTCTTCTTCTTCTTCTTCTTCTTCTTCAATGTTCAACAACATTCGAGGTGGAGCCCACCATCGGAGGGCACATTCAGAGATGAGTTTTAGATTACCAGAAGACATGACAATGATGATGATGGATCTTCATCCCTCAGATCAAATCAATGGCGGTAATGGTATTGGTATTGGTATTGGTAATGGTAATGGTAATGGTAATGGTGGGTCTTCAACAGGAAGCTTAGAAGAGATCGGATCAGAGGATGATTTGTTCTCTACCTACATCGATGTTGATAAACTAACTGGAGGCAATAATGGGAATGGAACTGGAGTGGGAAATCAGAATGACAATGATAATACCATAAATGGAGAGAAAGGTGGGGTTTCGGATTCTGGTCCCGGTTCAGGTACTTCTAGGCCTAAGCATAGGCATAGTTATTCAGTGGATGGGAGTGTCTTTGGTGGGGGAGAGGTGATGGAGGCTAAGAAAGCAATGCCGCCTAATAAGTTAGCCGAGCTTTGGTCTATTGATCCTAAAAGAGCTAAAAGGTGCGAACTTTTTTGTTTTCTGATTATGGGTTTTGCTTAACGTTTTGACTTTTATAGGTTTTTGTGGGAAAAGGGTGTGCGTTTGTTTTCCATTTGAGATAGTGTAATATTTTTGGTTTTATGGTTTAATTGTTGTTGATTTTGGGTGTGGAAAATGGGGAAAGTGTGATGCTTGCTGGATTTAAAAATTTTGTTTTTGGGTTTAGAATCTTGGTTTTGATTTGTCAAACTTTGTTACAATCTGTCACATTACTGTTAACCTGTCAATGTTTTGACCTGCCTGTTGAATTGTTGGATCGTGGGATTTAGAGTTTTTTGCCACTGTCTGATATTGAATAGTGATGAATTGTATAGTATTGGTGGCAAATGGATACTCTAGTATATAATTGAACCCTACGAAGAATTTAAGAAACCAGGTTACCGTCTGATATAGATTTTGATTGGCTTGTGAGCTTTAGTAGTTTTCTTCATCTTATACTGACTTGCCATTCACCAACCACTTTATCATACCTGGGATTTAAGTTATGTTGGAATACGGTGGGATTTAAGAAATGTTAGTGAGTGTTCTGTTTTAGGTGATTGGATCTACCATTTAACATTGGGAATTTTAAAGGGCATTTAAATGTTTAAAAGTATAGCCACCTCAAACATACTTTTCATAGTTTTCTTTTAATGATGATTTTGAATATATAAACGAAGACAAGCAAAGACATGCATACTCGTCTCTGGATTTTTTTTTTCTTCAAAAAATTTGGCAGCTCTTTTGCTTATGCTGACAACATAGTCGTTGGTTCACAGGATACTTGCAAATAGGCAGTCTGCTGCTCGCTCTAAAGAGAGGAAGGCCCGATTCATACTAGAACTTGAGCGCAAAGTTCAAACCCTCCAAACAGAAGCAACCACTCTTTCTGCACAACTATCTCTATTTCAGGTTTGTGCTTGTAAGTTGAAATTTCAGCTCGGATTTTTTCTACCTTGGTTATATTTGTATAACCTATCTATACCTCATCTGTCTACTGCAAGGATGGCTCTTGTTAATATGATCCATGTTCATAGGATGGATGATCATGTTAATGCCTAGACAAACAAAAATATTTTGTTTATGATATAGTAAATGATTTTGTTATTGGATGGTGATTCTCATGAAACTTTCTTTAGCTAATAATCGGATCACAAAACCTTCCTCTCCAAGAAAGCTCTTTCACAAGGCAAGCTTGAAGATGCAAAAAGATTGCAAGTAAAGATTTACTTTGTCCACATCTCTTGCATTATCATTGAATTTTCAGTACTTCTAATTAAGAACACCATTTCTTTTTTCTATCAGTTTCATCTTATCACATCACTTCATTGTCTGCCACAGTGCTTAGTCCAATTTGAGTGCTCTGCTACTTTTGGATTTTGGTCAGGATGATGATCCTGTTTCTCTTCTTTCTCATATAGAGGGACACTACTGGTCTAAGCACAGAAAACACAGAGCTTAAGCTTCGGTTACAAGCTATGGAGCAACAGGCCCAATTGCGTGATGGTAAGTGGGATGCCTGCTTTCTGCTTATATCACGTGTGCTATGTGCTATCTGATACGTACTCTTTTCTTTTCTTTGGTCATTTCTTCTTTTCAATTTGTTATTTAATGCTAGGACATCATATTTGGTTGAAATTATGGTAGATCTTATTTTGTTTTTTATTATTATGTAGCTCTGAATGAAGCACTGAAGAAGGAAGTAGGGAGGCTCAAGATTGCCACTGGGGAAATGTTAAGCCCTTCTGATTCATTCAACTTGGGAATGCACCAAATGCCCTTCACCCCGTCCAACCTTTTCGCACTTCCTTCGCAACCAGGACCTGCTGATCACCCTAACATGCAATTACCATCATTTACTCATTCTCCATCCAGTATGTCCACCCGCCATATACATCAGGTTGATTCTCAGAGTCTCTCAGACTATATGCAGAATGACCCTATCGGACGGTTGCAGGGGCTTGATATCAGTAACAAAGGATCACATATTGTAAAGTCAGAAGGTCCCTCGCTTTCTGCAAGTGAAAGTAGCACCACATTTTGATGCAAACTGGCTGCTGACTAGCTGACTTGTCCATGGTGTGCCTGTGTGGTAGATTGTTTATAGAATGACATCCAGTCACTTAGAGAAGGTTTCTATTTTGATTTCATTATTCATTCCATTCATGCTGTGGGGTCAATTCCTAATTATTTATTCATAGGGTTCTCCAGAAAGGGAAGCACCCTGGTTTTGATGCAATTTGTAAGGGTCCTTTGTTTAACATGGGATTTTGTGGTGATATAGAACTTAATGGAATGTAAGGTCATTCCTGTTGGATGTCAAGATATGATGGGATATTATGCTGTTGTTGTCTGATTCTTTGTATCTCATTTCATTTGATACCGTGTGGACAGTCATATTACTCTTGAACCATTTCCTGGATTGATTGAAATGAACTCCATTTCCTCCCTCTCTCCTCACTCGTGTGTGTGTGTGTGTGTGTGTGTTTTTGCCTTCACTTTGGATGTTTCTGGCACTTATGCCACCTGTGGCCCCATAATTCTCTCTAGGAAATTTAGCATTTTTTTTATGAAGTGAAGAGCTAAAGAATTCCATTGTTTTCTCTGTGGAGGAAATTGCCATAGGAAAAACCATGCTGTTTCGATTGCTGTCAGTAAATTGGGTGCTTTAACATGGGACATAACTAAAGTCCCATTTATCATCTGTCCAGGGGTTGCCGGCTTGGAGAATGCTCTTGACTAATTATAGGAGAGGCTGAGGAATGTTTCTTTTCATGCAAATTCACAACAACATTGTATGACGCATGAGGTTTGGCAGCAGATGGTGTGAGTGGATGTCAGTCCATAAACAACATCAAAAATCAAAATTGAAAAATATAAGAGTTTATATTGAAAATTCATTTTTTTTAGAAGATTAAAATATTACTCTCTTTCTCAACTCTCGGTTACATTCCTCGAAACTTGTAGAATTGGAAACTTGAGAAATCTATCTTCGGGATAGATACCAAATTCTCTGAGTGCATTCCTCAAGAAATCTCTCAAAGGACTTAACTTGGCAAATTACCTTTCAAGCTGTGAAATCCCGAATTCAACAGGGAGGGGCTTCATTCCAAGCTCTTTCAAATATTTGTCAAATATCCTGCCAATGAGCTAGAGGGCCCTATCCCCCACATCAAAGCCTCCTACACAGCTCCAATTGGGCCTCATTTGCCTGCACCTTTATGAGTTGTTCGAACATAATTACAATTATTTCATTTTTGGCTTTTCTCATAAATTAAGCTACTAGTCATCTTTTATAATGTGTTCAATTGTCTTCTGCGTTAATGAAGACGAAGGTATAAAGCTCTCTAATTTTGAAAAATATTTCTTGAATCCGGAAACAATTTTACATATGAAATGGCATTATGTAAGCAACAAACGAACGAAAAGATTGAAATTAACACAATTTCAACTTGCCCATTCAATGAAACAAGGCAACGCACATTCGATATCAAGCTAGTTATTAACTTTTCTGCAATTCATTCTGATCTCTCCATTAGTTCCAGTGAGGGGCTTCATATTTCCCATCTTGACCATGGAAGCAGAGAAGTCTGTCAGAAATCTGTCTGGATTAATGTAACCATAATACTTCACTAGCGGATCGCTACCACTACCATCACCCTTAAACAGCTCTTGGTCAGAATGTAGGAGACCTTTTTTGGCAAGCAAATCCCTGAAATATTGTGCATCAAATCTTTTTGTGGTTGAATCAAAAGGGTTCGTGTTATTGTCCCCTCCAGTTCTTGGGCAGCTATATTTCAAGGAAGCAGCAAATTTGTGGTTTATATTGGTGTCGTTATAAATCCTGTCGCGGAAAGTGGTGCACCGAGCAAGTCCAATGGTGTGGCCTGCTGAGAGGACAACTAGGTCCGTCAGGTTTAGCCCATGAGATTGGAAGTTAGAGAGAAGTTGTGAGAAGTTAAAAAATGGGGGAGGAAGATTGGTGTTGGCATCGTTTTTGCTTGCAGTTCTTGAATCTCTTCTGCCTAGTAACACCTTGTACGCAGGACCTCCCAGCTGCAACACAAAAACAAGCTTGATTCATTAATGATATGATTCTTGCACACAAATAAAGATCATAATGAAAGGAAAATAAAAATCAGTTGGATTTATTCTATAAAAAAATCAATGCCTGCTCACAAGGTTCACAGAGTCACGAGCTGCAACAGCTAAAATGTCTGCACATGAGACCACATTGGCATAGCAAGCTCTGTTAACAGCTGATTTAATTTGGTCAACCACCTCAAAGCCCCTAAGTGAATTCAAATTGGGCAGGGCAGTCTTCTCGCCAGTGAAGTTGGCTGTGTCATCTAGAAGCACTGAACCATCACAACCCTGAAGCCAAAGCAATATTAAACATCTACGCCTGCTATATTGAGCAATAGAAAAGTGAAGAAGTTTAAGCTTGAAGTAAACTTACATTGACAAAGCAGTCATGAAAATGCAGTCGAAGCAGCGAAGCTCCCATACGTGGCTCACGCCGGATTGCCTGCTTAGTAATTTTTCTAATGATTGGCAGGGCTTGAGGGCACACTTTGTCGTAGAAGTCAGGTGTCAACTGTGCACTTACAGGGATCAAAATGGCCACTAATGTTGCAAAATACAAGAAAGATAGTAGAGCAGCCATAGTTATTAAGCTCAGAAAGTTTATATAAAATTGCAGTGCAAGTACTAGAACGAAGAAGCATGTCTATTTATAGGCAGAAACGATGACAATATCACTTCTGTTTGTTCTTTCTGTATATTATAATATTTTAGTTAGTAGCAACTGGTGCATTTACATTCATCAATTGTACGCTTTCATGGCCCAGAGATTGCCAGATGTTCCACTCTATCAAATAAGAAGCTGACATTCTGGAGCTTCCTTCTTCCAACGGGAATGTTTGATCACATATTAACATTTCAGGTTTATTGCATTTACAAAGTAAGTGTCCTGCACGTTGCCATATTAGATTTGGTTTTTTAATATATAACGTGCCTCTTACATTCATAGTCTACCACCAAGGACGATAAATCTATTGCATGGTAGGTGTGAGTTTCTTTGTATAATTGAGGGCTGCAACATGCCTTGTTCTTCTACCAAATTATCATGAGAGAGCCGATGATGAACTGTTGTTCAGCTGGCTCTAGTATCCCTTCTCTTCGAAGAGATCTGATCTCTACTCTTCTAAGAGATCTCAAGATCGAAACCTCTTCTGTATAACAAAAAGAATCCCTCCATTAGGGAATTGTATGATTATTAAAAAGATCTTTTCTTGGTTGGTTATATTATATATGAAGGCAATAGATGGTGTGATAGAACATTTTGAATTAACTTAACCAGCTGGTTCAAACTAGACAATCCTTCTTCTCAGCTAAGGGTTTGGGCTGGAAACTAGTTCCCACAATGTGTGCATGGTGGATGAGAAACAGACTAAAAGCTTCCTCAAGGTATCAATATGTTGAATTTCAGTATGATATGAAACTGAATCCAGGTTAACAAAGAACATATTAATTAGTGCATAGAAATTATTGTGAAGAATTATTAATATATAGAATCATTCTGGTGAATATCCTGGATTGCTGCATTGATGACTTATAAATCAAACTTTACGTAGATAAACCATAGATTGTTTACTTGTAAACTACTTGTTTGCAATGATGGGGGCCATGGCACCCCATTCACAAAAGACCTATCATTCAAACTTGCAAACGATCCGCCATTCACTTGTAAATAATGAATCATTCACTTCACAAATCATTCACACTTCATAAATGACCCATGGTTCAGCCATTGCGCAAGACTCCACCTTTCAGTATTTGCAAATGAGCTGTTCTTCATTTGTCTTGCTTCTGTGTTCCTCCACAAGTCATTTCTGTAATGAATTTATAAAAACAACCTGGAAGAAAAAATGATAAAAAGAAATGGTAAAAACAGTGGCACATTGATTGGATGGCAGATGAGAAACATAGCTTAAGATTTCCATAGGACATTGGCATCGTTATAGAAAGCATTCTGAGGAGTTCTCCATTAATTTGGATTCAAGGGATCTGACTTTGCACTCCAGCTAATGACAAACACGTGCACACACATAAGCAGAAAATCTACACATCAAATGGGCACGTAGAATTGCAAAGAATTGTTTTATTAAAAAAAAACGACAATAGTACATGAATACAATAAAGAACTACTAAAGCAAACATGATGAAGTTTACAGTAAACACAAACTTGTGGTAACTGATCTGACTGAGGCAGAAATTTCTCCATTCAGTGAAATATAGTAAAAAACATACTTTTCAACTATAAGTTCATTCTTTGTGAATGTTGTGTATCGCAGTGGTTATGCTTTTACAGTCATACTCCATTGTCTTCATCCAGTTCTCAAAGTCCCCAATCTCCTATAGCACAGCATGAAAAAGAAAAAAGAAAACACTTTGAGTTGAAACTTAAAACAGCAACAAAAGGATTAGTACTACTCACTCCATCAATATTCCTTAACCAAATCATTCCTTCTTACTTAGCACATATAGTTGTCCATGAACACACAAAATTGACCCGTCTAAGCATCAAGGTGAGGCCCACAAGCAGGATTCCTAACCCGCATGTGGGGCGACTGTCAAGATCAATCCATAATAACCCTTTTTTTTTCCCAAATGAGCAATGCTAAATGCAGTCGCGACTGCAATCATCCAAGAAGTAAGCGAACCCACATGTATCTGCGAGGTTCACTGCGCATGGAGGCCACACACAGCCCCAGATGAGCAACATTTGCAACTAAACACTTAGCATGGACATGGTTCTTCCCCTTCCTTGATTGCAAAATCATACTTGAATTCTTTAATCCACAATTCAATCATAAATTTAAAATCCCAATAATTAAAAAAAAAAGGATAATAAAGAGAAAGACAGACCTTAATAGCAGTATTAATGGAATGAGTAGCAGTAAGCCACTGATCACTCTGCTTCATAAACCTTACAATACTTGCTGCTAAACTTCTAATCTCCATCTCAATTCTCTTCTCATTAACAAACGATTCTTGCACTCCTCCATTCACTTTATCCACCAACAAATCCGCCACTCTCGCCGCTTCTTTCTTCGCTTTCTCTGTCTCAATCACTAAAACCCTAAAATTTTAAAACTCTGAAATCCAAATTCAGAGAGGGAGAAAAATTGCAACTCACCCGTGGTTTCCCGGAGACGAAGGGAGGTATGGTGGTGATCGGTGAAGATTTGTAGGAGAGATGACTCTAGGTCGTTGCCGGTTGGGTTCGATTGCGGTGGCTTTTCACACTCCGGTAAGTGCGGCCTGCGCGTACGCGCTGATGGACGCTGCGGTGAGTTCATTCGAAGTGAAATTTCTGTTTTTTCTGTGTGCTGCTCCCCGTTAGATTTTTTTTTTTGGGTTTTAATTGGGCTTTGGATATTAAATATATGGTCCGGGCTGTGAAAGGCTGTCTGGGCTTAAACTTTTCAAATTTTATGGGCTTACTTTTCTATCAACCATGTCCATTTCATCGAAGGACGGTGCTCTCATCTCAAGTTAATACGAATTTTATTACTTCTTGAAAATCCCTTCTTTCTAATCAAATTCCAATTAATTTTCAAAATTAGTCCATCACTTGAATGGTAAATGTAACTGATCCATGGTATTTCAGTTTATTTTTCATTATGCTTTCAAAATAAAAATTTTGAATATAAAATTGAATGTTTTGAGCATCAAAAGTAAGTATAACTAGTTTTGTATCAGCGTTCCGTTGCGAGCAGTTATTTTTTTCAATAAAAAGTAAATATGCATGCTATTTTATACATTCTTGGATATATAACAAAATTATCAATCATAAATCAAAATGTTTATACACGTATCTAGTTAATTAAATTAATACTTAATCAATAAATAATTAAGATTAAGATATTTAATCTCACAACATAGACTATATACTTAATTGTGTTTAAAAATTATGTTTCTTAGAATATTTTTTTTTCATTTAGTGAAACATATTTTTCATATCTAATTAGATGATAATAAAGTGCATGATAAATGTTTTATATTAAACCTATTTATAAAAAGTAAAGAACCGTGATAGGCATGTGGGGACGAGATAGCAAAGGTAGATCATCGACAACAAATGATAAAAATCACATTTTTTTAGGTTTGAATTAAAAAATATAGAACATCGATAACAATGAATGATGTTTAATTTTTATTTTTTTTAAATTGAGGGATAAAAAAGCATTAAACAAAAAAAAAATAATAGCCTAGTTGTTGTGGATTAAATCGTTAAACCTGCGACTCGGCTAATGAACTTAATTGAGTTCAATGATTTTTTTTATCAATTCTTTTTAAACCAAATATAAAATAGGCAAAAAAAACAAACAAAAGGAGCCCCATGGCATAGGCCTGGACATTAAAAAAAAAAAAAAACAGCCTAGACACTTGGGTCTTTCAACCCCATAGGCACACTTAGGTCTTTTTTATTTTTTTTTAATTTCTTAAAGGGATGGATGACATTTAAAAAAAAACAACAAATGACTCGTCATTTGCTTTCTGCAGACTTTAGTCAGGAAAAAATTGAGAGTTTAGTTTTTTCTATTAAAAACTCATTTTCAACCAATTTTTGACTCAAAACATCTAGAGTACACCATAAACACTTTGATAAAAATATCCATAACCACAAAAAAACAACTTAAAAAATCCAAATCAACTCGCCACCAAAATTATTCTCATGGCCAAATCTACCCTCAAGCAAAGAGAAGGAAAGAAACACTTAGGCCAAACTCT
>Ga0325414_1007368_pt1 | contig 11656 bp, 3 predicted proteins | sample PopdelMetagenome_8_FD_206183 | JGI IMG/M metagenome (GOLD analysis project Ga0325414, IMG submission 206183) | Populus deltoides microbial communities from Bellville, Georgia, United States - Leaf-PdKOR-R3 | ecosystem: Host-associated > Plants > Phyllosphere > Phylloplane/Leaf | place: USA... | reverse complement strand
ACACTATGATTTGCAGCAGCAAATTCAAGCAGCTCCATGTTAGATTCGAACAAGGCCATGTCTTCTGGACTCAAGCTTATACACGCTTCTATTCCATCACCATCCCTTGTGTCGATCAAACACATAAGATTTTTCAGCTCTATAGTGAAAACAGTACTCAACCATGTTGGTTTTCCCCATCCGAAATCAGCATCATAAAGTTCAAATCTACACCAACTGGTGCAGTTATAGTAGTCAATATCTTTGCTCATGGCCATCTTTCCAAACTCTTCTACCGCCTTGCAAATTGCTAACGAAGTATCATCCCTTTGGGTTATTTTAGCATAATTTTCACCAAACTCTATAAGATCTTTCCTTATACGGCTCACTATACCTTGCAATTCTAAATCATCGTGATCCTCCATCCGCGCTGATATACTACCTACGTAGTTCCCACCGTAGTTGTCTGGTAAGGTTGGCACAAGCCTCTTCCGAATATTCACGCCAAGAGACAACACAGATTTTCTAGGAACCCCCAAGTTTGATCTTGATGCGCTCATCGCACATTTCCAGATCAACGCTGTTACAGATTCCACCCGTGTTGGATCTGGTACGCTTGCACTGATGGCTTTAGCCTTGAGAGCAGTAATTTTGGGAGCTTCAAACACAAACCTTTTCATGACAGACTCTCCTTGAATCAAATCTACTGGAAGCATTGGGATTGGTAAATCCATTTGTGGGAAAATAGAAGCACCCATGAACACTGGACTGATCACCACCTCAGTACTCGACCTGCGAGCGGTTGCAGCCCAGCACTTGATGAATGATGTTAGCGTGGCTGCATCTGCAACCTTGTGAGAAATATTCACGCCAATTGCCAACCCACCACAATCAAAGAAACTAGCTTGGACAATTAATTGACTATCCCTGGCCGTGGCTGGTTCACTTATAGCTGCAGGCAGGAGTTGTTTTAGCACTTCAGTATCAGGCTTTTTGAGAATATCAGAGAGAATACAATGGATTCGAGCCTCAATATATTCAGCCCCATGGTCATCACATTCAATAGACGAATTGTCTTTGAGTCTGCCTGCGAATGGATAAAAATGAGTCAAGGCTTCAGACAGTGAGGTCTTTAGTAGCAGTGACCTTTCCGTGGCTTTGGCAAGGTGATCTGTGTCGTTTCCATTCCTGGGGTAAAATAGCAGCAGTGGAATGTGAACTACTGGCATGAACTGGTCCAGAAGAGAAAGCTTGAGACTTCTTAAGTGAAGGGGCGTTGGAGAGGATGGTTTGATGGTTTCTCTCTGCATGATCTCGATTCTCAGTAGCACAGACATGATGGATAATCCTGCTAGATGAAATGTATTAGTTAAGTAAATTTTTATTATGAATTCTTTTCTATAATGATTCCCTATCTAAAACTAGTATAAATAGAGATGATTAGGTTATTTTAAAAAAAAATTAAATCTAAAATTTTTATAAAATATCATAAAATTTTATTTATTTCCCTGCCAGGTTGTAATTTTATGGATTGAAAACTCTAGTTTTCCTCACATTCTTCGTCACACTATGTCATGAAATGTACTATAATTATTATTCTTTCTTCTTCTTTTGTCTTGTTTCAATAAATCACTAATACATTCGTTCCCACTTCGATACAAGTTGGATTATTTTTTTCTAAACTAAAAATATATTAAAAATTTAATATTTTTTAGTAGAACTTGAAATTTGTCATCTCAACTCCTTACCTAACTTTAATTTTAAATTAAACTGTGTAAAAGTTAATTCAAAGTAAAACATTCAATTTAATGATTCAAAGATAACTTGCATGATTAGTAAAAATATAACATATCTTTTTTAAAAAAAATTAAACGATAATTTTTTTTTAATATTAAAATAATATCAAATTGGATCAACCTCGGTCATCCTACTACTTGGATCATGGATTTCAATGAGTTCAATAACTTTGTTATTTTTGTAAAAAAAAAATTAATTGTTTTGATAAAATTATTCTTCTTTCTTCTTCTTCTTTTGTCTAGTTTCAATATATCATTAATACATTCGCTCACGCTTCGCTATGGGTTGGACTATTTTTTTCTAAACTAAAAAAATATTAAAAGTATAGATATTTTTTGACAGTATCATTAAATTTAATCAAGCGACTTGATCTTGAAACTTGTCAATTCGGCTCTTTGCCTAACTTTAGTTTCAAATTAAACTGCTTGGGAGTTGATGCAAAGTAAATCATTCAATTTAATGAGTCCAAAGATAACTTGCATGACCAGTAAAAACATGACATATCGTTAAAAAAAATTAAAACGATAATTTTTTTTAATATTGAGACGATATCAAATTGGATCAACTTCAATCATCTTGCGACCTGGGTCATGGATTTCAATGAGTTTAATAACTTTGTTGTTTTTGTAAATTATTTTTGTTTAATTTTTTGATAAAATTATTCTTCTTTCTTCTTCTTTTGTCTTGTTTCAATATATCACTAATACATTCGCTCACGCTTCGCTACGGGTTGGACTATTTTTTTCTAAACTAAAAAAATATTAAAAGTACATATATTTTTTGGCAGTATCATTAAATTTATTCAAGCGACTCGATCTTAAAACTTGTCAACTCGGATTCTTGCCCAACTTTAGTTTCAAATTAAACTGCTTGGGAGTTGATTCAAAGTAAATCATTCAATTTAATGGGTCCAAAGTTAACTTGCATGACCAGTAAAAACATGACATATTTTTAAAAAAAAATTAAAACGATAATTTTTTTTAATATTGAGATGATATCAAATTGGATCAACCTCGGTCAACCTGCGACCTGGGTCATGGATTTCAACGAGTTTAATAACTTTGTTGTTTTTATAAATTATTTTTGTTTAATTTTTTGATAAAATTATATGTTTGCAAAATCGAGCATCAACCCTAAAAAGATGTTTATTTAAGGTCATGATCAGAGTTTTTAAAACTAGCCCAGTTGTCGACCCGGCCTAAGGCCTGGGTTAGTGGTTTTGCCCGGGTCGCCGGGTTTTAACCGGTCACCGGGTTAACTCTTTTTTATATATATGAATCAAAATGATGTTGTTTTGGTTAAAAAATAAATAGTCAACGGGTTAAAACTGGGTCTTGCTGGGGCAACCGGGTTTTTGACTTCTCTTATTTTTTCTTAAACCTGGCCCGATTGTAGCCCCGGGTCAGCCGGGTCCCAAGCCGACCTGTCGGGTCGGGTTTCAAAACTATGATCATGATAACCTTATAAAAAGTAAAAAAATAAAATAAACCATAAGTTTCATTTCTCAACCAATTTAATATTGAAGAAGAATGAAATTAGAAAAATCAAAGGGCCATAAACTAAAAAAAAAACATATCGGAGATTTGATGGATAAACTCACTAGACCCATAAACCGAGCAACCCAGGTCAACATGTCAAACCCATAAACCGGGTAATGGACTCCATTGGCATTAATAACTTGTATTTTTTCAAAATTATTTTTTATTTTACTATATGATAACAAAAATAAACTATTGTAAAATCGAGCGTCAAACCAATACTGAAACTTTTTTAAAGACTATGATAACTTCATAAAAAACAAAACGAAACAAATTATGAAACTCAATTCTCAATTAGCTCAATATTGAATTATAAAATACGAAAAATAAATTTTTAAAAAATTAAATAGAAAAGTTAAAATCGCTAAACCCTTCCATATGCCTATGGAGTTTCTAAAATTTAATAACATGTTTTTTTATAAAAAAAAATAACAATATTGTTGTAGCCTAATTTTTGACCCCTTGTTTTTCTAAATATTTTCAACATACAAAAAATAAAAAATATATTCTTGATATGTTTATGTTATTTTCAGTATTTTTAGTGTCATCTCAAAATAATTTAAATTTCAAATTTCTTTACAACCATTCATATTTAAATTGTCACTTTTAAAATTGTTGATTTTTCTCATTTGAGTTGGCATTAATATTGTTTCTTCTTTTAAAACCAAAATATAAAAAAAATATTTAGACAAAGATACCAAAATTAAAAGGAAAAAAACTAAACAAAGGATAAAATCTTTATGTTGCTTGTTGGACCAAGTAATTGAAAAACAAAGGATAAAATCTTTCACTGATATAAAGGTGTTTAACTCACACAAGAAGTAGGGGGGTCCATTACAAAAAAAACCAAACAAAAAAAAACTCTATAAAGCTCTTCATCTTCACTCTAGCACAACTGAAAAACCAACCTATACCATTGTAAGCTCAATAACAAGTCAACCTCCCCTCATTTCTCACCGTAAAAGAACCAAACCACTCCCTCCCACTCCCTCCTTTGATTTTAATCGTGACCATTATTTGCAGCAGAGAAAGAAACATATCTAAAAAAAGACAAACTAACTGTCTGTGTGATTTCTTTTAGTTGCAGGTCATGGTGAGAGCCACCGCAAGCACAAGAAGAAAGAGAAGAAGAAGCCACTTCAAATCCACCTTGTTTTCCAGTTCACCAACAGTGATGTGTTTAACCACGCACTGACAGTGACAATGACGCGTGGAACCCAGACACCGCCATTGTTTCTCCATTTCCAGCGCCATGTAGCAGTCTCCTCAAGCTATCTCCAGCCTCTAAAAGGTCTATTTTAGGATTTTGATGATTTTTGTTTTTTTTTTTTGTTATGATTTATATTTAATTACAATGTTGTGTAAATATTTAAAGTTCCAATTTTTTTTTTGAAAAATCAATCCTTGCAAATAATCAAATCTTCTTTCACACAACTTTATGCCTAAAAAAAGAAACTCAAAGCCCAGAACATTTGAGGATATGATTAGGCTGGAGCAATCCAATGAACATAATAGGACTGACTCTGAGATTCCTTTTCTGAGAAGGCAGAGTATGTTGAACAAGATTGAATATAAAGGTCTTTAAGTAGGGGGCAATATAAATAAAGTCTAATGATCTATTATTTCTAGAAATCAAGACCACAAGCGACGGCTCGAGTAAGCAAAAAACAAGAAGCCACTAAAGCTAGTTAATAGAGATCCAACTTCAGAAAGAGGCAGTTCATGAAGAAATGAAGACCTATATTTCTCAGGTAAGTATACATTGCAATTGGGTCACTGTTAATAATCTAAGAAAAAGAATCCTTAATGGGTTTATATTTTACCAGTCCTGTCTTTCAAAATATACCTTTAGTCCTCAATCATTTCAAATAGTGCACTTTCTAGCCCTATGTCTAGTCCTTTTAAGAGCGTCTTTGAGCCCTTACATCCCAGATAGTACGCTTCATAGCCTTATCTTTATTTTCTTTTGGAGTGCGCTTTCTAGCCCTTGCTTCTCAGATAGTGCGCTTTCTAGTCCCACCTCTATCTTTTTTCCTTTGAGTGGGCCTTTTAGCCCTTATCCCTCTGATAGTGTGTTTTCTAACCTATCTCTATATCTCATCTCTTATTGAGTGTGCCTTTAAACCCTCATCTCTTAGATAGTTCACCTTCAGACCCGATCTTTTTATTTTGAGCACGTCTTTGAGACTTCATCTCTCAGATAGTGCACCTTCAAGCCCTATCATTTTCCCCTGTGAGTGCTTTTTTAAGCTCTTATCTCCTAAATAGTGTGCCTCAAGCCTTATCTTGTCCTTTCTTTAAGGCATCTCTAAATAAATCCTTTCACCAGGTAAGTCTCATTTTTTACTTGGACAAGTCGCCCATTACAATGAACCACTTTGAAAAATCTTCGCATTTTTCCACCTGGGCAAGTTGCCCATTACAATGAGACCACTTTGAAAATCTTGCACTTTTCCACCGGGGCAAGTTGTCCATTATAATGAAACCATTTTGAAAAATCTTTGAATTTTTCACCTGGATAGGTCACTCATTACAATGAGACCACTTTGAAAAATATTTGTATTTTTTTATTTGGGCAGACCGTCTATTACAATGAGATCACTTTGAAAAATCATTGCATTTTTCATATCGGCAGGTTACTCATAACAATGAGATCATTTTGAAAAATCTTCGCAGCTTTCATATGGGCAGATCACCCAATACAATGAGATCACTTTGAAAAATCTAAATATTTTTCCACCTGGATAGGTTACTCATTACAATGAGATCACTTTGAAAAGTCTTGCATTTTCCACTTGGGTAGGTCGCCTATTACAATAAGACCATTTGAAAAAACATTTGTATTCTTCACCTGGGCAGGTCGCCCATTACAATGAGAGCATTTTGATAAACCTTCGTATTTTTCTACTTGGATAGATTGCCCATTACATTGAGACCATTTTGAAAAATCTTTGTATTTGTTCACCTGAGCAAGTCACCCATTACAATGAGATCATTTGAAAAAATCTTTATATTCTTCACTTGGACAGGTCACCTATGACAATTTGACCATTTCAAAAATCTTTAGGCATGTTGCATGGTACAACTATACTACTCCAAAAAATCTTTCAGTTTTTGAAAGATCATCTTTTTTTCTTACAAACTCAATCTCTTACTAGGTGCGTATTCTAACCCTCATCTCTCATATAGTACGCTTTCTAACCCCTTTTTTTTTAAGTGCGCCTCCGGGCCCTTAGTTCTTCAGGTAGTGCACTTTCTAGCCCTTATCTCTATTTTTCATCTCTTCTTGAGTGCGTCTTTGTGCCCTCATCCTAAATAGTGCGCTTTCTAGCCTTATCTGTTTTTCTTTCCTTTGAGTGCGCTTTTTAACCCTCACTTCAAACACATTCAGAAGGATTGACCATTTCTTCATCTAGTGAGTTTGTTATCACTCATTCCATTTTTTTCTTTACAAAGTTTATTATCTAAAGTCTCTTATGAAACTTTCTATCGTAAACATTGTAAAGAGAGGGGCAACTGTCATAACCTATATTTGGGTAACCCATTAAATTTTACCCTTTTTTCTTTCCAAAATAAAAATAAAATAATAAAATAATAATAGCAAGAAGACTAACCTTTGGGTAAAAGCAAGCTGAAAGGACTTCAAATAAAGAGGAAGGTCAAGCTTCAATTTTGGATGAATTATGAGCTTAATTGTACCCCATTGTACCTAAGATTGAAGAGACAATGCAGAGTCAATGTCAAATTAAATGCTTATTGGACGAATTTGTATAAAAATTAAGTCCAATGATATAATTAAGTTTTTAATAGGCCGATTTGATTTAATAATGGACAAAATTAAGAGTTTAATTATGTTAAAGAATTAATTTGGGTCCAGTTAAAAGATTTAATTAGGTGCAAGGACTTAATTAAACTTTAAATGGGTCAAATTAATTTTATTAGGGGCTTAATTCATGAAAATTTAAGTTTAGGAGCCTAATTTGGGCTTAATTAAGAAGGTTGGAATTTTAGAAGACCAAATTTAATTTTTATCCAGTCAATTGATGCAAATCAGGGGTAAAATTGCAAGAAAATCAAAAGTTTTTGGTCAATTACGGGCTAGATTGAAGAAATTCACAACCAATGATAATTTTTCAAAAGGAGTCGAACTATGAAGACTCAATTGATTGAAATCAGGGGTAAAATTAAAGAGAAATAAAAGTTTAATGGTCAATTAAGGGTCAAATTGCATAAATCCAAGACCAAAGACCAAAATGAAAAACACACCAGAAAGCTAGGGCGATGTTGAAGTTCAATAGGGGCAAAACTGTATAAAATTAAAAGTTTGAAGCCAATTAAGGGTGTAATTAAAAAAAATTAGATGTCGAATCATCAAATTGAACTTTGACCAAATCCCTAAATTTGAAACCCTAAAACTGAAAAACGACGCTATTTTGTCAAAAAAAAAAAGGATCAAACGACATGTCATCTGGTTACTGCTCATTGTCCCCTAACTTCTTACCCGAAAAAGCTGATCGGGTGACTACTTTTCAGGGGCATTTAATGTTTCATCTCTCAACCAAACCAGACAATACGCTACCATAATAGCCTAACATCGTACTACACCTTAAAATAGATCTCGTCGGCCAACTGGCCCTATAGCCACTGCAGCACCACTTCAAAGTGGCTACCACGACCAACCTTTAGCTGCAACTTTTCCAAGCCTTGTCAACAACTTTGAACCAACAGTTAAGATCATTCCGGGTCGAATCAAAGGCCAAGATTTAGCATCAGTAAAGAAATAATGTCCCTCTTCCACCCCTTATAAATAGGGGTGAATTCGATGCATTGAGCATCAAGAAATCAGATGCTAAAGTTGAGGGGAAATAGCATTTCCCCAGTTTTTTTTCTCCCCCTTCACTAGCCTTTTTTACACCATTGTAACCACCGCATCTCCACCATCGTTGCCTCTACCAACCACATGTTGGTCTTCCCTATACCACCATGAACACCACCAACCTCTTTTCTCCTTCAGCCAGGCAAGCCTTCCTCTCCTTTTTCTTCTTCAAAACTCCTCTATAACCATTTGCTTGTAGAATACTTTTTGCATGCAAGTGGCAAAATGTCATTAACATGGGTTGGGCTAGACCCTTTCTAACCCAACCGAGATGGCTGGGTTGAGTTTAGCCCACCCAATATAAAAAAGAAAAAAAAAAGAGAGAGATGCCAGGTTTGTTAGGTCGTAGTTGACCCAATTGACCTTGCTAGGTCCGGCCTATATGGTTGGGTCAAGCCGGGCCTAACTCATATAATAATAATAAATAAATAAAATATATTATATAATGATAAAAATATTTTATAAAAACAAAAAAAAATCCAAAATTTTCCAAGAGTCCTTTCAAAATATTTTTTATTTTCTCGCATGTTTTGCAATAATTTTGTATAATATCGGGTTGTATATTTACACTATAAGATACAAATCTAGTATTAAAATACCTGGTCTTCTACAAAACATTTCTTAAATTTTTTTTGAAAATTCAAAAAATTTTAAATTAATTTTATATTTAAAAAACAAAAAAAATATTTTATTTTCATGAATACAGTCAAATCCTAAAAGATTTTTCATGCATATTTTCTAAAAGATAACGATCATATTTTATCATGTTTTAAGAAATACAAAAATAGATAAGTTTGGCCCTTAGAATTATTAAGATTTAACCCAATAAGATAGAGACTTCATCACGAAGGGAGATCTACTTTAAAACTTAAAAAAGACCAATGGACAGAAACATGACTTAGAAAAACAATCAAATAATAATGTAACTTACCTTAGGTAGGGTGCACTGGGGGTGATACGTCTTTCCCTTATATAATTAGTCCATTACCTAAACTCTCATAGACCATAGGTTTCGTAGTAATCATAACACTAGATGGTGACTCCTGAATTTTATAATTATAACTTTATGATTATACCCAAAACCCCTTTCTTTTTCACCAACATCTCAAGCGGCAGACCCGTCGTCGCTCGATGTCGTGCGCCCAGCAACATATAGGATTACGAACTTATACGTAAGATATATTCCTAATATTAAATAAAAAAATAATTTATTTTTATTTTTTATTGGCATTAGAACAATTAGGTTTTTAACCTAATAAGATATGGACCTCTTTACTGAGAAGAACTTTCTTTAACCTTAAATAGATCAGTAGTTAGAAAACACAACATTTTTTTTAGTTTGTATCAGACAAATAAACAATGCAGTTTTCCTCGGGTAACATGTATTATGGGTGCTAAAACCTTAATTTTCTGCAATTAGTCCCCTTCTCCAGACTCTGAGACCAGTTAGGGTTCTTAGTGATAAAAATACTAGGTGACGACTCTCATTCCCTCTTTTTTATTAATAAATGACAGGAATTCATTGTGCTTTCCACCCACATCATTCATGATTATCTCAATCCGGGAGGATGGTCACTGCGACGCCGCACACGTGCAACATATATGATAAAAAAATAGATGATCACATAATCAAGTTTGCTAAACCCGCGAAGGGGCAACCAAGGTTACCTCACCAAACTAGCAAACCGAGTCATTAACTTCACAAAGTTTAATGTCCTATTTTTTTAGAAATTTTTTTTATTTAACTAAAATTTTTTTAAAAATAGACCATACCGCGATGCTGAGATATTTTTTTGATACCGCGATAATAATATAAAAGGAAAATTAAAATAAATTATCAACTCTGAATCCCTATTAACACATCATATAAAGATTAAATTTAAAAAAAAAATCAATAATCAAAGGGGGAAAAGGGGGGTCAAAATGCAAAAAAATAAATAAATGTGGATTACTATTAATACTTAATACTTAATAATTAATATTTAATGCTTCAGAATATTGATTTAGTGTTTGACAATGTTAGCAAGGCGTGATGTTTTGGGAAACCATCTTGACTTTCAGGTCTGTTTGGAGAGGGGCGGGCTTGGAAGTATATGCCTAGCTAGCTAATTTAATCAGAGGCTGGCCATATCAATCCAGGTCGTGTTTAAACAACCATATCTGACTTTTCTTTGCATGGAAACTTCATTTCTCGGATATCGTATCATGTTGATCAGGACTGAAACGAAATAAATTCTCCGAGGAAAGTAGCATCCAAATTTACTAATAAATGTTGGCAAAATAATTGTATGAGCTGCCTTCGAACAATATGTTGCCGTGGATGTGTATTGATAAGCAAATTAATATATTTTACATCAAAGAGTTCGGTAGGAGCTATCTCGATTCCCTATTTGCAATGGATTTGCATACATCATCTCTTTGCTCAAGAATAATGAATGATAGCCAATTTATGATTTCTCTTTGGCTTTGCATTACAAACCGGGTTAGGTAAAGTTTGTAAATTCTTCCTTTTTTTATTTAAGATTATTTTTTTTATGTTTTCAGATAGTTTTTATGTGCTTATTAAAAATTATTTTTTTAAAATAAAAAAATATTCTAATGTATTTTTAAATAAAAAACACTTTAAAAAATAACTATTACCACACTCTTAAAAACCCGACAAAAAAAAATGCAACACAACCTTCACCACCACCAAGAAAGGGTCGTTATTTGTTTAATATCAGATACATTTGACTTTTCTCGTGAGCTCAAATGAAAAATGATGAAAAAGGGCACTTTCAACTATTCAAATTGTAGGGTATTTGTTCATTAGTCAAGGCAGAATTATGGGATGTTATCACTGGTTTTGAACTAGCTTAGTCTCTTAGGATTAAACAGGTCATTTTGAAATTGGATTTTTATTGGTGATTGAGCTAATTACAAGACCAATTATTAAGATAGATGCAAATTATACCGTAGTTATGAAAGCACTAATTGAAGCTTATAACCGAAGATCGGGAGGTTCGAATTCAGCACATATTCAAGAAGGCTAACATAGCAGCAGACTGATTAACCGATTATAATCTTACTAGAAACTCAATTAATAGAGATATTTAGATTATTCAAGAGTCACTGTCATGGTTTTTTTTAACCTTGTACTATGGGTTTTAAGCCCTGATTTTCAAAAAAAAAAATATATATATATATATATGTGTGTGTGTGTGTGTGTGTGTGTGTGTGTGTGTGTGTGTGTGTTCAAACTGTAGCGAAATGGCTCATCTCATCAAGTCTTAGCTGCATCAGTTTTGAAGTTGCCAGCTAATAAACTATATAGCTATACAATTCATGCCTAGGTGAAGCCCTAATCTTTTCTCCTTTTAAAAAATGGACACTCTATTTCCAGCACTCCTCTGGGATTCAGCCCAGAACACTTGTCAACTAGCCCATCAGGTGAAGCTGCAAAGCCAGTCATCTTCTAAGCTGTTCT
>Ga0325414_1007367_pt1 | contig 11656 bp, 6 predicted proteins | sample PopdelMetagenome_8_FD_206183 | JGI IMG/M metagenome (GOLD analysis project Ga0325414, IMG submission 206183) | Populus deltoides microbial communities from Bellville, Georgia, United States - Leaf-PdKOR-R3 | ecosystem: Host-associated > Plants > Phyllosphere > Phylloplane/Leaf | place: USA... | reverse complement strand
ATGAAATGGCATGATTACTAAGCTAAGTAAATGAATTTAGGGTAATTATGGGGTTTTACAATGAATGGCTAAATTTTTTGTTTGATGAGATAATTGTTAAAATTGGCATGACAAGTGAAAGAAGCATGATAAAACAACAGAGAAATTTAAAATGAATCAATGTGTGGATTATATACCAAGGTTGGCTATAGGAAGAACTTTTAGGAAATGTCTAAATTGGGTTAAAGTTTTGAGGAATTATTGTTTTGTAAATGTGCAAGTATGGGTATATTGTGTAATAAGGATTTTTTTTTGTTTAAATATGTTAATTTCGTTTAGTATTTGTGGTTATGTGGAAAAGATTTAAAAATTTAAGTGTCCTTTTGGAAATGAATATATTTAGTAATATGCAAGTTTTAGAATAGTGATGGAAATAACAATTTTTAATTTTATAATTATTTAGCAAGTTGTGTTAATATTTTAAAAGAGTAGGAATCCAAACAATGTGTAAATACATAAAGAACCAAATAAGATAATGGTTTACTTTGTGTGGTATGGAATGCGATAGAAGATATGAAATTAAATGAAAGAAAAAATATGAAGATTTGGCTAGCAAGTGGTCGGCCATATGTGTAGGTTGAAAGTGGTGTAAGAAGATACTAGTTGAGTTTGTATGTGTTGTGCTTGTTGTTGAATATAAATGTGCTTGAGAATAGGTGGTTATAATAAATTGTAAATGTTGGTTAAATTGACTAAATTATTTGTTTGTTATTTGAAGATCTTTGGAATGAGTTTAAAGACTTAATTGATTTATGTTATTTCAAGTTTTGTGGGTTGAAAAGTGTAATAAATGGATCATGTAAAGTTAGATCTATAATGGGAAAAAAAAATAAATTATTAGGTCCTTTGGAAAGAATTGGCATGTGAATTAAATTAATTGGTAGGCCGAAGTATAAGTTACTAAAGATTCAAATTTGGACTTTCATTGTTGAATTTAAAAAGATGAAGATCTAGTTAGTGCAAATATATCCCTTTATAAATGGGGAAGTTCTGGAAATTATAACGAAAATGAAATTTTGACATAAAAAATATAAATTGGTTGTATCTTAGAGAAATATAAGAAATTGAATGTTAAATGTAGTGGAGATTGTGTAAGTTTAATGTCTAGATAACATTATTATATTAGAATTTATGGGAATGGTGATGGAAAAATAATTAAATGAATAGTAAATAATGTGGAAAAGTTATGATTGAGACTTGTATACCATATAATAGGATCAAATTGTATTTAAGCTCAATTAGAATTTATGTAATCTAGATTATTTTAGTAACGGGTCTTCTGTTTAATTAAGTAAGAAGAGAAGTAAAGAAATTAGAGAAAACATGTGAGATTAATATTTTCAAACAATGTTAAAGGTGCGTGGAATTGATTGGAAGATTTTAAATGGTTGGATTTTGATATGTGTGGCCAAAATTAAATATTGTCAAAATGGAGAATTTGAAAATTTAATATGATTATATAAAATTGTTTTGTATTAAATGATGATGTTGAAATAAATTAATATAAGTGTGGATGAAATTTAGGTTATAGCATGATTGGATGTCTATGGATATATTTTGAAAATATAGGATTATGAAATCCCAAATGTATTTTGTGTTCTTTGTATAGAAGAAAAAATATTGAAGCATAAATTGTGGATGTTGTGATAAATCAGGTAAATCGTATCATTTTAAATGTTTTATGTATTGTTGGTGAATAAATGAGATTGGATTTAATTAAATATGCAAGGTGGAGAAATTTCATGTCAAGTTTGATTTCAATGGTAAGGTTTAAAATTCATAGAATAAAAGTTCTAAATGAGAATTTAATTAAATGGCAAGAATATTAACCTAAGAATTGTTGTATAATTGATGGTTGTGATGTGTTAGTGTTAATTTAGAATTTTAGGATGTATGGAAATTTTTAAGATTAATTTTTTTAATTAGTGGTATGAACAATAACTATTATTAATTAGAGAGTTGTAGGAAAAGCGTTCGAGGTAGGGCCTAATTTTTTAAGAGCTTGTGTATCAGGAGCTCGAGGTAAAGGTCGTTCCCTTACCTCTTTAAATAAATTAACTGTTCTTGTAATGAATGCAAAGAAAATTTATTTGTATAGTGTACAATTGTTCATAACAACAAAATATATTATTATGTGAATATTGTATAGGGTAAGGAATATATTATATGAATATTAAACATAATAATATATTTCCTATTGGTCAGGAAATATATTGTTATGTGAATATTATCTACGGACATTGCCTATGGAGCAAAAAATATATTAAATGAATATTACTTAAAAGGTAGGAAATATATTATTTTGTGAATATTGCCTATGAGCAAAGAATATATTATATGAATATTACCTACGGGGTATAAAATATATTATGTAAATATCACCTCCAAGCTGGAAAATATATATAAAAAATTTGTTTTCATGACAAGAGCATTAATGTGTAAGATTCAAATTAATTGCAATGGGAAAATAAATACATAAAATTAGAATTGGACACAACAATATAATTAATACATGAGATTTGAATCGACCGTAACAACAAAATTAATAAGTGAAACTCAAATCAATCATAACGACGAGCTTAATGTGTGAAAATTAAATTGACCACGATGGTGCAATATATGTGTAAAATTTTAAATGGATAGTAATGACATGGTTATTGTGTTTTGCAGTTTGAGTTATAAGTATTTTAAATTGAGTGGTAAATATGAATGACATAGGATACAAACTATAAATTATCAAAATGAACCGATGAGTGTAGGGTTGATGAATAGTATAAGATATAAATATGAGGTTAAATTAATTAATGTTGATTACTACAAAGTAAGGTCTCAAGTATTGAAATGGACAATTTAATATTATTGATTTAAAATACAAATTATGGATATAAAATTGGGATTAATTATATGAATATTGATATTGATTAAATGAGCAACTTTACATTAAATGAGCACTTAAAGCTAGTGAAATGGAATTATGAATGTATAATTGAAATAAAAGCATGAAGTGTGAAGATAAAAATAAGTAAATGAACATAATTGATGTGAATCTTAAGGAATGAACAAGATTAACATATGTATAGTTGACATAAAACATGTATTATGAGTACCGAAATAAATTGATGAATATGAATGGTGTAAAATATAAGTTTTGAGTACAGAAATGAATCAAATGAACCAAGAAATGTGACTAAGATATAAGATAAATGAACAATGAGTTTAGTGAATCTAAAAGTTGACTCAAGCATTAGTTAAGTGTATGCATAGAATTAATGAATCCAAAAATATAAACTATGTATAAACCATGACATCAATTAAAATTAATAAATCCAAATTTATAAGTAAGTTAAAACATAAAGATTGGGTAATAAATTGAATAGATGATGCTGGCCCTCTAAATATGAAGTACAATTATTAGAGGAAATAAATGAATGTGATAGTGTATGTTTCAAATAGTAAAAAAATGTTATAATTGTTTTTTTAATAAATTTCTAATTTTAAGTAAGATTCTTAGAATGAAGAATATTAAAGATATATTATATTGTAATCTAAAGGAGTTAATGTTGATACAAGTAATAGTAAAACTAACACGGTGGGATAAGATTTAAAGGTTCCACCGAAGGATATTATGGTAGAAAAAATAAAGACTTTGGGGTTACATTATATTTATAGGAAAGAAGAAGGTGCATCTAAGGATAAGAAAAAGAAAAGAAAAGAAAAAAGGAAAGGAATGCCAACGTTTAGGGTTGTCCCTATAATCGTTAGTGATATTGTGACAATGATTATGTATATGTAAAGTTTTATATTTTTATGCTTGTTTATACAAATAAGAAAAAGCTATTGAAATAAATGAATACAAATATGCTTATTATGTATGTTATCTCTTGTGAATTTTTACAGGTATATTCTTTTTGACAGGTCAATCATGATACCATATGTTTATTAACTTAGTTTTTGTATTGGATATACCTATGTATAAGTTAGTTAATGATGTGAGATTGATACAATTTAAGTATACCAAAGTGTTCTAAATTTTCCATTTATTAGAATTGATAAATTAAAAAGGAAAGCAAAAGAAATAAAAATCTTTATGCAATGGTGAGGTTGCATCACAAACAAAAATGGAAATGATTTTGAAATAGGATGGTAAAAAAATAAAAATCCCTTTTCTTCATGCACAAAACAATTGAAAAGGCAAAATTAATTCAATTTTTTAGATGTTGCATAAGTCATGTAAGTAGTTGGGTTTAACAATCATGGTTCTTCATGTATTATTTTCAATTAATGAAACAACCATATGTGCCAATAAAAGGTAAAAAATAGTTATAATTCAATATTGAATGAAATTAAAAAAAAAACATTAATTAAAAAAAGTAAAATAAATACTTGGGTCAACCTGCGTAGACACTTTAACCCCATAACCTTGGGCACATTATTTGGATAACTCCATAGTAAGGAAAGTGAGATAAACAAAACACAAAAACCATTTTTGAAAAAATTAAATGTTGAAGAATGAAATTGAAAAAAACATTAGAATATTTTAATTGTGCAACATGGGTCATGTACTAAGTTGTGTTTAATAATTATATTTCTTAGAATATGTTTTTTTATATAATTAAACAATTATTGGTGAAAATAAAAAGTAAAAAAAATCACGAACGAAAGCAAACTAAATTAAATCATGAAACTCAACTATAAAATAATTGAACATTAAATGATGAAACTAAAAAAAATAAAATAAAAATTCTTGGTCAAACCACGTTAACTACTAACCTCGTGACCATAGACATATGATTAAAATAAATCCACATAAAAAAAATAAAAAAAGATTGAAGACCTTGGTTTCTCTAAATATTTTTTACCTCTTTTCTTCGGTTTAGTGTCCTCACGATCTTGGTCTCTCTAATGAAAAAAGAGATTGAAGCTAGAAAATATAAATTCTTTACAGAAAATGATTCTAGTTTTCTAATTATTTTGGTTGATTAAAATGGGTTTTAAAGTTGAAAAAATATAATTTTTTAGTTTTATTAATATTTTTGAGGTAGGTTAAAAAAATAATGAAAAAAAAAGTTTTGAATGCCAAAACTAGCCATCCTTGTTACTAAAAGTTGCTTGATGAGCACACCTTTTTTTTTCTTTTATGTTTTAAATTTATTTATTAGAAAATATAATTTTTTTTAGTTTTATTAATATTTTTGGGTTTAGCATGCTGAGCACACTTTTTTTTTCTTTTATGTTTTAAATTTATTTATTGCAAAATATTTTTTATGTTTTTTATAAAATATATATTTTTCAATTTTGAGGTTTTATCAAAGTTATTTATCATATGATTTGTTTTTGAAAAAAGGGGATAATTTTAAGTAAGAATCTCATTATATAAATCAAACAACATATATATATATATATATATATATAAACAAATTAAGAATTAAAGTTAACCTGCAATTAAGATATCGACCTATTTTAGAACTGTATTCTAGGATGGCCAGCACAAACGAAATTAAAAATTTATGTACTCAGGCATAAAAAACCAACTCTTAATTATAATAATTTTAGTTGTTACTATTTTTAAAATATAATATATTCATCAAATATCATCTATATTGAAGATTTCGAAAAACTGATACAAAGTTACATGTTTCATGGATTAAAAAATTTCTAATGGTTGAGTTACGGAATCTAGAACATTTACTAATATTTTTTTTTCAATTTAATTTTTACAATTCTAATAATATTCTGTGACCATAATTCATTTGCACCATAAAAAAAATATATTTTTTAAAAAAATAGTAATTTTCTAATTGCATTTTAAACTAGACAATTTATAAAATGTAGAAGTTGATTATATTTTTCCTTATCATTGTTTAATATAAAATATAGTAATTTTGTTTCTTCATTTATTTAAACTCAAACATTGCATACGGATTAATTAGTAATGTCTTAAAAATAAAGTTATTTTGAGTCTTTTTAACATAAAATAATGTTGTTTTGACATAAAACAAATATTAGACATATGAAGTCATTTTGACAAAAATTTCAAGTGGTTTTGGAAAAAAATTTCCTTCAGCCCTTATAGTTTGAGATGTGTATAAAGTAATCCCTTAACTTTATTTGTGTAACATTTAGGTCCTTGAATATATAAGGAGAAGATAGAAGGTAGGAGAGAAAGGGTTGGTTTTTAGGTTGCTTGGTGGATTAGGTGTTTTGAGCTTTATAGTTGGTTTTTATATTTTTTTAGGACGATTCTAGGATGGCTTTAGATTAAAAACAAATGTCAAAATTACATATACGTGGAAATCAACAACACTTTTATTTTTATACTTTTATTCTTATACCTTTATTTTTCAATGACAAAATGATGTTGCAGTGCCGAAAAATAACCAAAAATTGATTGAGAAGGTTCAAAAATACAAAAGGTTGAAATTTAACAGTATATCATTGACTAATGAGAGCCTTGTTGACAAAGAAAATTCAATTTTGAAAAAATATATTCAAAACCAGATGTTTATGGACTCAATTAAATTTTATCTAAGGTTTAATTGAATTTATAGAGGGTTTGACTGCAAGAAAATTTGATTTTTAAGTCAATTTGGGCTTTTATTAGAAGAAATTAAAGTTCTAGAGTCAAATTACAATTTTTAAGAGTTGGTTTAGTCAAATCAGGAGCTTAATTGCATAGTTATTAAAGTTTGATAGCCAATTAGGAATTTGATTGATGCAATCCGAAACCAAGGACCAAACCGGAAAAGGCAAATAATAGAAGGGCTGAAATTGATCAAAGTAGGGCTAAATTGAAGGAATTGGAAGTTTATTGATTAATTGAGGGTCAAATCGCATGAATCCAGAACCAAGGATTGTCTTGCAAATGACGCTAAAATCAAGGAATCTAATTATAATTTATCAGGGGGGCTTGATTACAAAATTGCAAAAACATCCAATGACCAAATCAGAAATGTTCATTTTGAATGTTAAAACGGTGTCGTTTCCTTGACAACTATTCATTACCTTCTTCATTAGCAACGGTCTCGACAGTAAAAGGCAGTGGAGACATTAGTAGTGGAGCTGCTTCAATCAGGGGAACATGTCCCACGACTGATATCCCTCGCCACCATAATGCACATCAGCCGTTTCAATCTTCCTGCAATAACCAAGGAAACACATGCATTCTCGGGCTATAAAAAGCCAGAGGAGAGACAAACATAAAGGAGGGAGAAAAAAGAGAGAGGGAGAGCGTAAGAGAGTAGAAAACAGAGAGAGGGAGAGTGTAAGGAAGAGAAAATGAGTAATAGAGGAAATACAGGGGCGACATAGCGAAACAGGGGAGAAGAACTAAAGAAAAGAAATAGAGAGAAGGATAGAACCAGATGCAAAGAGAGGAGATAAGAGACGAACATAAGGAGAAGACATAATGGAAGGGAAGCTAGACGCAGGGAGTGGCATCATAGCTTCTTCCTAGAATCCCAGCGACAAGCTCAGGAAGGACTTCTCCTAGCAACAACTGGGAACCAGGTAAGCTTTTTACTCCTTCTCCTTCCATTTATAATTGCACAAACACTATGCATGTGAAATTTAATTACATTGTGGCTGTAGCAGGCGTGCATGAATTGTTCATGCATGTTTGCGGTTAAAAGCCAGTCGGGTCACTGGTTTGGGCCATTTACATGGCTCAGCCTGCTGGGTCCAGCCCAGCCACATGAGCCGAGTTAGGCCCAGCCTGAAAAAAAGGAAATTTTCTTCAAAAAATATTTCCGGGTGTGCAGGAATGTCCAACCTGGGGTTTCCGCCTTCATTTGGTCCCAAAAAAATCTATGATTTTCCTACTGAATTTTTCTTGGTATTGGTTTGTATTTTTATATCGTAAAGATACAAATCCGGTATTAAAACACCCGGTTTTTGTTAAAACTTTGCAAAAAAAAAAAATGTGTCTTGCTTTCTTACATATGGCTGAGTTTCTCAAAGATAAAATCAAAAAATCATATTTTATTTAAAAAAAAGGGGTTTTAGCATGCAATTTGACTTTAATAACTAGTTTATTAAAGTCATGAGAACTAGGCCAATATTTCAAAAATAACAAAAAAAATTTTGTTTTCTTTTAATATTAATGATTACGCGCTTCTACGTAAAGCGTATTCTCAATATTAAAAAGGTAGTTCCTTTATTAAGGTCAGAATGGTTAGGTTTAACCTGATAAAATAAGGATCTTCTTATCGAGGAGGATTTTTCTTAAACTATAGACGGATCAACAACTAGAAAACACGACAAGACCTTAGATTTTATCAGACAATAAAACAATGCAGCTTATCTTAGGTAGGGCATATTTGAGGTACTAATACCTTTTCTTTACACAACCAGTCCTCGTACCCGATCTTTGAGACCAGTTAGGGTTTCTAGTGATCAAAATACTAGATAACGACTCCCATTCAATTTTTCACTGTTAAGAGACAAGAATTCCTTGTCTCTCAATATTTGCCACATTAGATACCACAATATATGAGATTCGATATTTTTGCCGCGACGCTGCACACGTGCGACATAAGAGGGGTTTTAGCATGCATTTTGGCTTTAATTATTAAAGTTATGAGAACTAGGTTAATATTTCAAAAATAACAAAAAAAATTATTTTGTTTTCTTTTAATATTAAGGATTATGCGCTTATACGTAAGGTGTATTCTCAATATTAAAAAGGTAGTTCTTTTATTGACGTTAGAACGGTTAGGTTTAACCTAACAAGATAAGGATCTCCTTACCGATTATGATTTTTCTTAAACCATAGATGGACCAACAACTAGAAAACACGACAAGACCTTAGATTTTATTAAACAATGAAACAATGCAGCTTACCTTAGATAGGGCGTATTTGAGGTGCTAATACCTTCCCTTTACGCAACCAGTCCCTGTACTCGATCTTTGAGACCAGTTAGGGTTCCTAATGACCAAAATACTAGGTGGCAACTCTCATTCAATTTTTCACTATTAAGAGATAAGAATTCCTTGTCTCCTAATATTTGCCACATTAGATACCACAATATATGAGAGAATATTTTCGCCGCGACGCCGCATATGTGCAACAAATAAAATCAAATTGTGGGGCTGACCATAATAGATAAGAAGTTTACATGATGAATTCTAATACAAACTATACTTTAACTAAAACACAACCCTTTTTTTGATAAATATATGAATCCTAACATGATATATAATACTAACTAATTGTACACACTGAGGATTTCTATATGTATAGGCTTGGATATGTTGGTTGATCATGTGAACCTTTTCTTCATGGTAAATCACTTCATCTTGGTTAATTAAGAACTGGATGGTATGGTCAATCATTTTCTCTTGGTCTATCATTGTCTTGTGTTTCTTGTCTTTGGTTGATTATAAACTTCTTGGTCGATCATACTATTCACGATCAATATCAGCTTACCCTTCTCTATATGACAATGAATAATAATTGTTCTTATTTGTTTGACACATGAATATTTATTTTTAGTGTAAACAATGTCCTTTATTTCTCAAATAAAGGAATAATTTTCCATTCATATTTACACTAAAATAGATCAACTCGACCAACTAAGATATGCCAAGTGAAACTGTTCATCAAAAAATATTGATCATGTCTCAAACATGTCTAACATGTCAATTGTTTTAGCCAATGACTTCAATTTAAAAAAATTTCTTTAGATTTTAGGCATGATACTTATGGCTTTATAAATTACACTTGATTCATAATCTCTTCATAAAATCCCCCTAATTCTTTTTTCAAAACCAAAGACTTCTTTGTAGCAGATCAATTAAGAACCTTAAATACTCTATTTCTTCGTAAAGATTACTAAATATTTAGCCTCAAGTACTCCAACAAAGCCTACTCTTCTAACTCGTTATCAAAATTACATAAATTGTTTGCTCCATGTTAACTAGTCCATAATTAGTGTTACAAATAACACCTAAAAGGCATGCATTGACCTATTTTTTAAGAAAGAAACTAATGAAGAAAAGAATAATCATTTACTTTACTCTAGTTATTGAAAATGAAATACTTCCCCTTCAAGATGACCATGTTAATTTGAACACCTAGAAGAAAACCATTCCATGATAGCCTAATGTTGCTACTAAAAATATCAAATGGTAGGATAGAATGCAACACCATTTTATTGAATAATGAAGGCATCAAAAGAATTTTTTTTTTAATGCAATTCAATTATCTAGAGTCACATAATAGTCCAATAAGAAACTTTTGGCTACCCTCTCCCTATTTTGGTTGAAGTCAATTGATTGAACTTTGAGTCGTGCTCTCCCTATTTTAGTTCTTTATAGATATTGTCTTTCTAGTTACTAAGAAGTCAGTAAGGTGATCTATGCTATCTTTACCAATGAACTAGACTTGACCTATGTCATCACTATATAACTATACATTTATCATCCCTGAATTAACCATCAACTGGTTTATCATCTACTTTAACTATTTCAATTGTCCATTTGGTAATCAAAACATTAAAGCTTTATGAAAGGATAATGTCATGCATTTATTAGCATGCATCCAATCCTACCCAGACAAAACATTGTAATTTGTCTTTGCTTATACTACAAAGAAATTTCTATTTTAGGTATTGGACCTAATAGTTAAATCCACGTACAACACTTTTATAATGTTTCTTATGACTCCTTCAAAATATGATACCACACTTTTGGAAAGATCATTTCAGTTTTGTTATAACCAATCTTACTAATCTAGTCTAGTGGCATAATGCTAAGTGATATACTACTATTGACCAAGACCATCTACACTAGTACACCATTGAAATGTTTTTTTTATTATACACATAGGTTTTGAATAGAAATTCATAGCTAATATTGGATTAGTAAATATGAGACATAGATATTGATTGACCATAGGTCTTGATTGGTTAATTTATTAAAGGTTGCCAATTTTGTTCTATTCTAACTGTAATGGTTAGTATACCTTGTACCTTTTTAAAAAGAAAACAAAGTGAAAGAAATTTTATCTTGTTTAAGATCTCGGGTCATTCTGGGTTTCATGCTCAAATTCCAGTCTAAATGTTCTGGGTTTACTTAGTTCGTTTCGGATAATCAATTTTTTTTCTCTTCAACACTCAAGGAGTTATTAAAAAAAAAAAAACCTCTTACCATTTTGTCCTCAAAATACATGAAGTTAAATCCTTATATACTGAAACATGGATGATGACTCTAAATGATGATGATGATGATGATGAGGAGGAAGGGGAGGAGGTTGTCCTGCATAAATAGATAAACTAGACAAAATTTATGTGTGTGTGTGTGTATTCTAGCAATTATTATTATTTATGTTTGACTGCGTATTTGATATTTATTGACCAATACCAAATTTAAACTTTATAAAATGAGAGAAGTAAAGTTTGGTTTTGATTTTAGAAAGGTATTTTCATAAGTGGCTGGCTACCTTTAGATTAAAGATATATTAAAATCCAAACACGTGTGAGTGGTTAGATTTTAACAATTAAAATTTTATTCACCATAATAAATGATAATTGTTTATCTATTAAGATATCTTTGTCTATTTTGACTTTAAAAGATTCAATGATGTGAGTGGTTAGATTTTGACAATTAAAATTTTATTCAC
>Ga0325414_1007366_pt1 | contig 11656 bp, 5 predicted proteins | sample PopdelMetagenome_8_FD_206183 | JGI IMG/M metagenome (GOLD analysis project Ga0325414, IMG submission 206183) | Populus deltoides microbial communities from Bellville, Georgia, United States - Leaf-PdKOR-R3 | ecosystem: Host-associated > Plants > Phyllosphere > Phylloplane/Leaf | place: USA... | reverse complement strand
GCATCTATTGGGACCATGTATACCAAACCGATGAAGTTTATCTTGAGTTGTGAGTTTTTGTTGGACAGCCATCCATAGAAGAAATGAATGTCTTGGAACAGCATTCTTGAACCACACAATGTCATGCGAACTTCCTAAGTTAGGAAAAGCATTAAATAGTCCTCCCCTCTTTAGAAATAAGATATGGCCGACTTCCTTAATTAGGAGAATAAATTGCTGACTTTTTATCCTTGTAGCATTCGGAAAAATAACAAGCCTAACAAGGCTGGTATTGGGCCGGACACATCAACCCCTTGTTCCACACGAATTGGGCTCTTCTTAGACCTGAACTAGATGAATTAAAGGCTATCTTTCATGCTCCTTAAATGTCCCAAGCCCCTCTAGGTCCATTTTGCTCCATGTGTTTTAAACAAGCCCATTCAATGCTTCATTAAGCTTCTTTGCCCTAGCTCTTGTGATTGGCCCAATTGCACCTCCATTGGGTCGTTGGCATGATTACGCTTGGTGTTGGGCTAATTCGCATCAAATCTTAACCAAATAGGAAGTCCACAAGTCAAAAGTAAGTAAATAACAAAATTCATACAACCTCTGTTGACCAGTATTTCCATGCCTTCCCAAACTCTAATTGACATGACATATTAACCCAAGGTAGAAAAACATATCTGGAGAGTCCATGTAAAACTGTAGCCCGATCCAACGATCGGATTGAGAATTATGATTGTTTCTGTAAACCTGGAATGTTGCGTATTTACGCCAAAATCTGAATCTGGCCTTACTAGGGTCAAATCACAAGGTTGAACCGTATCACCAGAACATCAAGTTTTATTTAATTCCAAATTAATTTGAAATATAGACGCGAATCAGCCCCTTCAAAACTCGAATTTGAAACCTAAACCAAACAATGTCCAAATGTGATATATCATGCGATTTCACCATAAATAACTAGAATATCAATTTTGACACAATTATAGTATGGTTTTAAAAGTGGACGCAAAACTGAAGCGAAACAAACTCCTTTGTCCTAAGTAACATTTTTCTAAATTTTTGTTTTAGTCAAAAAAGAAATTCTGGACAGAAAGACTCATTCAACGCAACCAATCAAGAATAACGTATGAAGAAGACAATCTAACTGAAACTGACTTGAAACAAGATGAGACTTGAAACAAAGACAACATAAAGAAAAATTGACACAGAAGATAAAAACAAAAATACAAGACCTAAAAGGATATAACTTGATTAATGAAGCCAAGCTCTGATGGCAAATGATGGGAAACTCTTGACCACATGGTCACACAACCCACACACAAACACCAATTTCCAGAAAGCCAAGTAAATCAGGTTTGATAGGAGTGACAGAAAGATAACTTCTACCTAGGCACCAGCACTATTGGAAATGGAAACCCCCCACCAAACGAATATTGTTTCATGAATGAGAAGTATAAAGATTGTTGCTCCCTAATTTTTGACCCCATGTTTTCAAAAATCCAAAACAATAGCAAAAAGCAAAAAAAAAAAAACCCCTAAAAATATGTTCTTGATATGTTGACATTGTTTTTAGCATTTTCAGCGTCAACTCAAAAGAATTTAAATTTTCAAAGGTCTTTTGAACGTATTCGACCTTTAACGTGTCATTTTCAAAGCTAATGATTTTTCTCATTTGAGTAGACATTGATAAGAAAAATCCAAAAAATAAGAAAAATCAAAATTTACAAAAAGAAAAAAGTTGAGGGACCAATTTGGAAACCTAACAACATTTTACAATAAATATAAGTCTACACAAGATAAAAAGGGGCATTGAAAAAAATATTTGGGGAGAAGGGAGAAAAGTTTTGAAGGAAGGGTACACAGAAAACCCTAAACCTAAACCCAACCCATCTCTAACAAAAAGCCAGTCAGCCGCCCCCTCCCTTGACCAAAAACAAACGAGAGCCACCATGTCCCTCAACAACAGCCAACACTCCCTTTATCCTTTTCCTCTCCCAATCGGCTCACTCTTCTTCTGCACCCATAAAAGCCACCCGCCGCTGCACCTCCATCTGCCCAGCAGTAGCTCCCTTCTCACAGATCTTCCCCTTCCCTCACCAGATCTTCCCTCTCACACCCGAACACCCACTAAAACAACAAATGCCAGCCATTCCCTATTTCCCTCACCGCCAGCTTAGGGAGAAATAAAGGAGAAAGGGGCCGAGCTTAATGTGGTCTATTCCCCCTGCTTAGACCTTTGTTTACCTCACTTCTGACTAAAGAAAAAGGAGGGGTCAACGATCTACTCGATCCAGTGGGTCTCTGACTGTGCAAGTCGCCAAGGAGTTACTCCACACGACACAGCAAATCTGCCACCTGAAGAAGGAAAGAACAACAAACTGAGAAGGAAGAAGACATAAGAGAACATATCTAAAAGGGGAAATCTGAGAACAAATTTGGACATAAATGGATTAAAATCAACTGTTTGTTGTGTTTTTCTCTTTTACAGGTGACGGGGATCCTCACCATCAGCAGGAAAGTGAAGAGGGGGGAAGCTGTTCCAGAACCCCAAGGTTTCTTGGATTTTCTTGCGGTGGCGGGGCAAGTGGAGGAGACACACCACCACTATTCCGGTGGTTTAGAAGACTTCCCAACAGTTTTCTGGATTTTTAGGGGCTATTTTGTAATTTTTGATTTGTGTAATGTGTTGTTTGATTTATTTTAAATTTTGGTGATTTGTAACATGTAAATGTGGGTGTATGAGAAAAACATAATAAAAAGGGATGTGTGTGTGTTTGTACCTTTTTTATATATGTTATTGAATTATAAAATCAAAAGGACAAAAAAAAGAATTTAATGTTTTCAATTTGCATATGGACAAGTATCTTAAGTACAAATAAAATCATGTTGTATTTCCCATGAAAATGTAAGAACATGTTTCTACATATATTTTGGAATTTAATAATTGATTTATTAAAACCTTAAGAATTTGACTAATGTTTTAATTTTTAAATCACATCAAATCACGAAGCAGCTTACCTTAGGTAGGTGCGCTAGGGGTGCTAATACCTTCCCTAGCCATAACCAGTCCCTTACTCTCGAATCTCTGACAACAACCAATACACTCGGGTTTCCTAGTAACCTTCAATCAAATACTAGGTGGCGACTTAGCAATCAATCAAACAAAAAAAAAATCGCCATCAACGCCGCGCGGGGACGTGCAATAAGGATGATGCCACAAAGTCAGTTGCTCTTTGATAAGTCGTTTTTCATTTCTTTAGAGAACCAAGGAAGGGAGAGTATCACACCAACACACACACACACACACACACACACAAAGTGTAGCAAACAAGAAGTTATGCCTTTATTTATACTGACTCAAGATTGAAACAAACCCTAATGGACCCCTAATGTGGACTTACATGAGGCCCACTTATAATTAAACCCAAATAATATAAATAAACCATAAACTAAAAAGAAAATAATAATAGCAATAATAAATCTGAATTTAATATCCTAAATATAATATGATTAGATTTGGTTCCCTTTAGAAGTCCCATATAAGGTAGGAGAATCAAATCTGAAGTTGCCTCCTCTTTAGTTTTCTTGTTTGCAAAGTATTCTTAGCTGACTTGAATGATAGATTCCAACTATAATAAGGATAGGATAATTGTTTTCATACACCATAAGGATTCCAGATTAATACGGAGTCCATATCACACATGGAAACTATGTTGTTACCCATTAAATATTATTGCAAGATTAGGAAATTCCCAAAACCAACTGCCACATCCTTGTAGGAAAAACAATCCTAGCCAAATAGGAAGTGCACAAGTCAAAAGGAAGTAAATAACAAAATTCATACCGCCTTTGTTGACTAGTATTGCAATGCCTTCCTGAATTTCGATTGACTTAAAATTTTAACTCAAGGTAGGAAAACATGTCAGGAGACTCCAAGTAAAATTTCAACCCGATTCAATAATAGGATTGAGAATTATGACTGTTGTCGTAAAACTTGATAGTAACGCATTTTACGTCATAATCTTAATTTGATTGTTTTTTCGTTACCCGAATCATATCATTCCCTCTCTCTTCAAGATGATTCATCCTCGAATCATTAACAAGGATAAAGGACAAATTTTTAGCCTCTTTTTGAAGCCTTTGGAGTTCTTTTCTTGCCATCAATCGTCACCAACAACTTTGGATGAAGGTAGCAACCCTTCTCTTTCATCTATCATCATTGCAACATTTTTCTCCTCTCTTTTTGAAGCTTGCTGGGCATCGACTAATGCCATTAACACATCAAGTTCGTGCTGCATCTCCCTTAGAATACGTGATAGACTCTTGGTTTCTTTTTTTAGAACACATCTCTTTATTTCTCTCCATTTGATACAACCTCTTCTTTTGCCATAATACCTCATCAGAATAAAGTTAGACAATTTAGATTAATAAAACTTCTTATTTGACGTACTTTGTGTGTTTGTGTTGGTGAGATACTCTCTCTTCCTTGGTTCTCTAAAGAATTGAAAAACGACTAATCAAAGAACAATTGACTTTATGGCGTCGTCCTTATACTTCTTGTTCGTGAATCAATATTCGTTGGGTAGGGGTTTCCGTTTTCAATAGTGCTGGTGCCTAAGTTCAAGGTATCTTTGTGTTAGACTCCTATTAAACTTGATTTACTTGGCTTTTCAAGAATTGGTGCCTTTATGTGTGGGTTGCGTTACCACGTGATCACGGGGTTCGCTTCACAGATGAAAAGATATATGATGGAAATGGTATCCTATACTTGGTTATAATATCCATAAATGAAAAACATAAACTAGAAATTCAAAATTATTTGAATAAAGTTTTTTTCAATTAAATGTTGGAAAAATAGTGAATGAGGTTCCTCAATACATGTTTTATTCTAAATGATAGTGCTCTAAGTTGGAAGAGTTCCAACCAAGAGAGTACAATTGATTCTACAATTGAATAAGGGTACACCTCCACATTTGAGGAAACAAAGAGGTTATTTGGATCAAGAAATTCATCAACGAAAGAGGTGGTTCCTAGCATTTTTTTTACAAGTTGACCTATTGTGATAACAGTAATGCCGAACCCCAATAAATGAGTATTGGTTCAGGTCTTATGAGCCATTGCATAAGCAAAGGAACCAAGGTCTTATCAATGATCTAAACAAGTAATTAAGAAATTTCATTTGATTTGATAAATCAATGAAATGATAGATGTAAAAATAGAGTGAGTATCCACCATAGAGAATCTAAAAGATCCTCTTACTACCTGGTTAGTTAATATATCCAGCAACCAATTTCCATTTGATTATAAAATGAAAATCCAATGAAATTAAATTCCATTTGACTTAATATGCCCTATATCCAATTGGTTGATTCATGGTATTTTTATATTAATGTAAATATATATTTATTATTAATAAATGCTTAATTTATCTGTAATATTCATATAATATTAGATTAACAAATCTAGAGTAAAGATAAAGTTCATGGGACAAAAATGCTTTGCAAAGAAAATTATAAAATTATAATTATGAGATTCCTATTGCATCAAAGCATTGTTCCTAAAATGTTCTTGGTTGATGCTTTCTTAAATATTGGACATTCATTAAAGCTGTAAAGATGGTTGCATATCATGTTATTTCCTTTATAAAAAGAAGCGATTATTCTCATAAGCTAAAGTATAAAAGATATGATACGATTCAGGCAACAAAAACAATTAGACTCGGATTCTGATGTAAAATGTGCAATTGTTCAGTTTTACAACAATAGTCATGATGCTCAATCCTACCGTTGGATCGGGCTGAAATTTTATGTGGAGTCTCCTGACATGTTTTTATAGCTTGGGTTAACATTTCAGGTCAATCAGAGTTTGGAAAGGCACCGCAATATTGGTCAACAAAGGCTGTACGAATTTGGTGATTTACTTTCTTTTGACTTGTAAACTTCCTATTTGGCTAGGATTCTTTTTCTAGAAGGATGTGGTAGCTTGTTTTGGGAATCTTCTAGTTCTATAATGATCTTTAATGGGTTGCAACAAAGTTTTCAAGTGTGGTAAGGATTCATAAAAGTTTTAGAATCCTTTTCTTACAAGGATTCCTTATTCATCCTAACTTCAACAAGAAAAGAAGATTTCAAAATTAATTCTACCTTCAAATCATATTTCCTAGTCTATTTGAGACTTCTTAATGGTGACAAAACTGATTCTAGCATATTTAGGATAATAATTTTTGGATTTTTATTATTTTCTTCTTAGTCTTTGTGTTATTATTACTTATTTGGGTAAATTGTAAGTGGGCCTCATATAAGTCCACCTAAGGGGGGGTCTATTAGGGTTTATTTAAATAAAGGCATAACCAGGCATGTAAGTTAGACAATTCAGATTGATAAAACGACTTTCTGTGTGTCTGTGTGTATTAGTGAGATAATCTCCCTTTCATGGTTCTCTAAAGAACTGAAAAACGACTTATCGAATAACAATTGTCTTCGTGGCATCATCCTTATAAGTCCACCTAAGGGGGTTTTCTATTTCCAATAGTCTTGGTGCCTAGGTACAAGTTATCTTTGTGTCATACTCCTATCAAACCTTATTTAATTGGCTTTCCGGGAACTGGTGTCTTTGTGTGTGGGTTGCGTGACCACGTGATCACAAGATTCGTATCAAGATACGTAGAATTAATATGTGCTTGTCATAAGACATGTACACTGAGCTAACCAGCATGAGATTTCTATATGGAGAGATCACCTATGTCTATAGAAAGGCTCACGTGATGGTTGTGTAAGTAATCCTTAGACTTGAGATCACTAAGTCATCTTATATAGAAAATGTTATGCTTTGATCTTGTTACATGTTATCTTAATTGAGGTAACGCGAAGGCAAAGACATTGGGTATAACATGGACTATATGAAAGTACTTGATTGATCAAGAGATTATTCATCACTCATGAATTAGAGGAAATGTTTCATATGTTCTCAAATAGTATTGATTGAAAAATCTTTGGCCAAGGTGGAATGAGATTTGAAAAGAATTTCAAATCTTATTCAAATAATTAATGACTATTATGTAGAGAAGAAACATGATTTAACACGACAGACATACTCCATGCTTTAATGTTAAATCAAAACATTATTGATAAAAGGATTAATTAGACTAAGAAACTAGTCACTGAAAGGTTTATTCAATTCACTAATGATTTTTCTAATATTTGAGGAATCATGACATGTTACTAGATGATAAACTTGATCTTTATACACAAATTAATCTATTATTGAATTGATAATAAATTAAATTATTTAATTTATTTAATTAGAATTAAAATTTATATTTGGGCCAACATATTAAGAATCTAACGGGTTACATAAATTAAGAACCATTAATCAGAAATTAAACTAAGATGATTTAATTAAAATATATTTTAAGAAATAAGAACTACAATATAGTTAATACAAGGATTATATTTTTAGTCTTGGAAAATTAAGTAAGGACTTGATTGAGTTAATTTCTGAAATTGTCCTGAATTAATATATGGATATTATTTAAGGGGGAAATTGATATTTTGCCAATTTATAGGGTTTTTAGATTGCCATATAAATAATAAGTTATGCCTTTTATTTTGAGTTGTTGTCTATTACATAGAAAAATGTATGTAAGTCACAAAATAGAGAGCTAGCACTCTAGGCATAACAATCCTTTTCTCATAAAATGAGATTTAGAAGATTTCTCATTGGTGTAAAACCCCGTTAAAAAAATAAAAGTGAACCTGTTAATACCAAAGGAAAACATGAAAAAATCAGTCAAAGAATAACCAAAAGGATTACTAGGATAAGAGCATTTAGCATCCAAACACAACCTACCTCATTTAAGAAGGGGTATAAATGCATCCCTAGCTGCAACCCCCTCTTTTGCAAAACTCTCATCCAAATCACCCTTTGCATGTTACCTTTCTTGAATGCTTTAGTGATAAGAGAGTTAAAGAATGAGAAGAGAATGGAAAACATGAAGAGAGGAAGGGTATAGAGGGCCGACTAGAACAACAGAGAGAAAGGAGAGAAAAATCAAGAGGGAGGAAAAGAAAACCACCAAAACCTCCACCAAATCCTGCCTAAAAATTATGTTGTAAGAGTAACCTTACTTTTATATTTGTTATTTTGAGATTTTGAAGCAAAATGAGAAGGAAACCCTAAATGAAATGACCTAGGGTTCTTACACCTTTGATTTTGAAAAATAAATAAATGGAGAGATTGGAAAATTAGGATGGGAAAGGTGTAATTTTAGATTTTATAACAAAAACATTGATGCATGTTTCAGAACAAACCTACCTCATTCTATAACTAAGGCTGACATGTTGAAGGGATGCAGGAAGGATGGAATGGGATGATGAAATGTGTAAATTGTGACCTTGATAAGCACTTAGGAAAATACTTGAGGTGAAACAAATTTTTACATATGCCAATGCCTTATTTTTGCATCATGAATTGATTGATTATGACCTTAGAAAATTGATGTGTGATTAATGCATGATAACATAGACATTTTTATAATGAAAATGATAATTTACATAAGTAAACTAGAAGAGAAAGAAGTGTTATGTTCGACCAAGAGGAAGTACAATAGAGGGAACCTTTGTATAATGAATATCCTTAGGGAAACAAAATAAATGGCAGAAATTGAACTCATATGTAAAGTGAAACTAATTATTAGCTTATGTTTTATGAAATGGAATGAACACTTATTGTTAATACCCTCATGCATCCGTCTATGGAAGTTTAGATAGGAGAATCCTTGAGAATGTACATGTTTGAACTTAATTGTATACGACTTGATGAAATTATGGAAAGGAAATTGATCCTTGAACATGTTTAATAGTATTTCATAAATTGGAATGCATAGAACATCTTATGTCATATGATAATGAATGAGAATTTGATGTTGCCATATGAAGAACACAAAAATATGCTTGTCAGTGACATAGGCTTCAACCATCTTAGAAGAGAATAGCAAAGAAAGACTCTTATGAAGATAGTATTAAGGATTGATAAGATAAAAAAAGATAAGACATGTTAATAGCAAATTGTTTAGGATTTAAGCATTGAAGTCCATGTTGAGTTCATATTACACTTATTCTAACACCATTAGTGAAACCTTGTCACCTTGACATAATTAACTTAGCTAGACATAATAAAGAAGAAGAACATAAATAAACAAGATAAGAACATAGTTAACTAAGTATAGTAAAGGAAATGAAAAGCATAAACAAGAAATTAATGAAAATAAAACTTAAGCATTACAACAATAAAGAGAGAGCAAGAACATGATCTTGATCTTAGAACCAAGATTGCTAAATGAATGGCAAATGCCTCTTTTTATAGGCTAAAACTCAGAACTATTCATTTGGTAATTGATTGTTGATGTAGTGGCCAACTATTGATTTAGTGGACTTGGTGGATAGCAGCACTCAAGCACTTTGGCTGGATGAAATGACATTGATCCAATCAGAATTTGACAAAGTGTTTTTCATAAAAGTTGTTGGCAATCATCTTATCTTTCCACTCATAAACTTTTAGAGCATTTGGATCACTAGAGCTCGAGATATGACTAAAGTACTGAGTAGTGCTGTTGGTGGACGTGGTGGATAGACCTCAAGCTCTTGTCTGGACGAAATGTCATTGTTACCATCAGAATTTGAGCAAATCTTCTGCATGAACGTTGTTCGAAATTGTCTTTGCCTTCCACCCACCAAATTTCACGTCATTTGGCCTTCTAGAACTCCAGATATAGGTAAAATTATAAGCAGTATTTGGGCTAGATTACAGGACAGATTCTGACTTCTCTTTTGTGGCCAAACTTTGAATTTGAAAACGGCAGATTTGGGTCTTACACTATTCATGAACATTGTAGGCCTATTTCTTAGCTTTCCATCAATATATATTAAGCTGAAATCTAGGATTTACAGCTCCAGATATGACCCAATAACTGAACAGTGTTCCAATTTGAATTGAATCGGCATCTCCTTTCTAAGCTTAGCCGTTTCTTTGTCCTTTCACTTTCAATAGTTAATCACATCAATCAATCCTTTGAATTGTGAGATATGCCTGCATTTAAAATGAGCATTTACCATAAATTAAAGCTATTTTATATTATCAGACTTGTTATTATAAAACATGATCTAATTAAGGAGTTCTTGATACTTCAAGTGCAAAATAATGATATAAAAACCTTGATAAAAAATGCACTTTTAAGTACTAATCACACCCCCCAACCAGCTTATTACTAGTCCCTAGTAATCAAAGCGTTAAAAAAAAAATTTACAAGTTCCACAAAGCAAGGCATTCATCATTTAACTTCCATTAATCTATCAAAGTAAACAAACTCTCGTTAAATTTATAAATATCTACTCAATACCTCTTAAACAAAATATTAATAAACCTTCTTTTTTTTTATGTGCTCAAATGTATGAAAACATAGATGATAGGGCTTTTATTGGAAGAAAACAATATTCTGTTCTAATGTTTAAGGTTAACTTCCTTGGGTTGGGATTATTATCCTTTTTTTCTTTTTTTTTCTTTTTTTATATACATATAACTTAAAAACACAATGCATCTTTAACCCATGTAATGAGCTTTCGGCTAATGACTCCCAGACCAGTTGGTCTTAGGGCATTAAGTATTGAGACACCCCTTCGAGCTTAATAACTCGGGTTGCAGATACTGATACGTAGATAGTGCAATGTTTGATTCCCTTAAGCTTTTCTCCTTAACCCATGTAACAAGCATAGGGCCAATAACTCTCAAGTCAGTTGATTTTAGGGTATTAGATGTTAAAACACTCCTTCGGGCTTAATTGCTTAGATTAGGGGGCTACGAAACCAAACTTATCTACATTTTTATTATTATTATATATTTTTTCATTTTTTTTGTTTTTTTTTGAATTATATACTATCCCTTTCCCTTAGTTGTTACCTTTAACAAAAGAACATAAATAATGTAATAATCCAATGTGCGACCTACAATCATATGTGAAAGTGTGTGTGTGAAAATGAAGGTTTAAGAATACTTGTTCAATTAGTATATAAGCAGAATCAATTGATAATAATGCGAGAGTTTGTAAACCTGAATATTTCAAGAAGTATTATGATAGACCTTGTTAAGAGTATTTACTAAGATACGCTCAAGAGTCACTTTAACAAAAGAACTCCTTGACTCTGCCATCTTAGTAACAACGGTTTTGCAAATAGAAAACATACTTAGTTAATTTTTTTTTTTAGTATCAATCAACTTGATTCGAACCTCGTGATCATGTGGTCACGTAACCCACACGCAAAGACACCAATTCTCGGAAAGCCAAGTAAATCAAGTTTGATAGGAGTGACACAAAGATAACTTTTACCTAGGTATCAACACTATTGGAAACGGAGACCCCCACCCAACGAATATTGATTCGCGAACGAGAAGTATAAGGATGACGCCATGAAGATAGTTGTTCTTCGATAAGTCGTTTTCAGTTCTTTAGAGAACCAAGGAAGGGAGATTATCCCACCAACACACAATAAATGCAGCAAGAAGTTTATTAATCTGAAAATTGCGTAACCTTACATGTTTGGTTATGCCTTTATTTATACTGACTCTAGACTTAAGAAAACCCTAATGGACCCCCCTTAGGTGGACTTATGTGAAGCCC
>Ga0325414_1007364_pt1 | contig 11657 bp, 6 predicted proteins | sample PopdelMetagenome_8_FD_206183 | JGI IMG/M metagenome (GOLD analysis project Ga0325414, IMG submission 206183) | Populus deltoides microbial communities from Bellville, Georgia, United States - Leaf-PdKOR-R3 | ecosystem: Host-associated > Plants > Phyllosphere > Phylloplane/Leaf | place: USA... | reverse complement strand
CCTAAACCCTAAACCCTAAACCCTAAACCCTAAACCCTAAACCCTAAACCCTAAACCCTAAACCCTAAACCCTAAACCCTAAACCCTAAAACCCTAAACCCTAAACCCTAAACCCTAAACCCTAAAACCCTAAACCCTAAACCCTAAACCCTAAACCCTAAACCCTAAACTTTTTTTTGAAAAGTTAAGATATATAAAAAGGAAAATTATGTACATAAAGTTCTAGGGGCATACCCCAAAAAATAAAGCCAAAGGAAACAAAAAAAAAAAACAAAAGGAAACAAAGAAAAGCAAAACGCTGCCGCCTTGCTAGGAACATAACAATTACATAATAAATTTGCATGGTTTTTCACGTGAACAGCAACCGGGTGCTTCCACGTGAACACTAACCGGGGCCTATGATTTTGTATCAACAGCCATGACAGTCTTCATCATCAGTAGCCGATGCAGAAGCAATAACCAACTGGGGATGAAAACAGTCCGAGGATACCCAAGCCATGAGGGGACCATGCTCATCCAATAATCAAGTTTCAGGAAGGCTCCATATGGATTTGAAGTGGGAGGGGATCTTGTTTTGATCCTGTTCCAGCAGGCAAGTTCGGACAAGATGAAAAATTTCATCTCCAAGGCTCTGCACTGACTTATGGACATGGTGGAATATTCTGTTGTTGCGCTCATACCAGATGAAATACACAGTAGTAGAGAGGATTGACTTGGCCAGGTTGTGGGCAAAAGTTTTGGTGCTCTTGAGGGTTGCAGCAGCCCACTGCAGAAGGTTTGGCCAGTTTAATGGAGGCCAAAATATTCTGGTTCGCTCGGCAATTTCATGCCAAACCGAAGATGTGTAGGGGCACTGGAAGAATAGGTGCTCATGTGTCTCTACCTGTACACCACAAAGGATGCATGTGGCTACATGGATTACTCCGAAATTTAAGAGCCTGTCCATTGTGTGGAGACGTTCCATAGATGCAATCCACATGATGAAAGCATGGCGAGGGATGTGCCCCGGGAACCAAATGAGGTGATGAAGAGTGTTTGTAGGCCGTGAATCCCTTATCAGTTCCCATGCTGAGTTAATGCTAAACTTGCCAGAGCGGTGGCCTTTCCATATATAATGGTCTGAAAGGTGAACCTGCGGGAGGAAAGTAATCGAGTTCCAGAATAGTAGGAGATCAACATGCCCCTCTGGGAATGCCCAAATGCCTTCTGATATGATTTCGGCCACTTTTGCATTCCAAGGCAGATGAGTAGATGATAGCAATCGGAAAGGGAGGAGATCGCATAGCCTTCTGCCACTTGGTAGCCAATAGTCCAGCCAAAGAAATGTGTGACGACCATTGCCAATGAAAGGGACAAAATAACCTTTACTCCAAGTTCTGCTAAGGAGCAGCTTCCGCCAGGACCAAGTGGAGGAAGAGGGGACAGTATAGAACCAGAAGCAGCGACCACGAAGAAGATTAGAATGAATCCAAGACACCCAAACTGAAGAACTTTCCGTTAGGATCCTCCATACCAGCTTGAGAATAGCTGCCTTATTCCAGTCTTTGATTCTTTTTATCCCTAACCCTCCTTCAGACTTTGGGTAGCAGAGAGAAGCCCATGCAACTTTAGCACCTGTAGGGGTGAGGGACGTGCCCTTCCAAAGGAAGGCAGCAAAGATGCCTTCAATGCGTCTAATTATGGAAGTAGGCAGGATGAAGAGACTTGACCAGTAGACTTGAATGGAGAAGAGAGTGGATTTGATAAGTTGGAGTCTGCCTGCATATGTTAGTGAAGCAGAGGTCCACAAGCGGATCCTTGAGACAATTCTTTCAACTAATGGAGTGCAGTGTTGATGAGAAAGTCTTGAGCTGATGAGGGGAACTCCCAGATATTTGACCGGCAAGACTCCTGGTTGGAATTGGAGGCAGTTTGTGATGGCCACCCCGATGCTATCCTCTACACCCGAGAGGAAAACAGAACTTTTCCTGCGATTTATGATCAGACCTGATGTGCGAGCAAAAGAGTCCAGTGCTCCTCTGATTAATTCCACAGAGGCTAAGTCGGCATGGCAGAAGACCATAAGGTCATCAGCAAATGCTAGGTGAGTGATGGAATTCTGTTTGCATCTCCAGTGGAATTTGAAACTTGGATTCTGAGCAGCCAGCCGAAGCATACCACCAAGGCCTTCCATGGCTATCACAAAAAGATAGGGAGAAAGGGGGTCACCTTTCCTTAGGCCTCTGCTAGATGGGAAGAAACCATGAAGGGAACCATTAATTCCCACTGAGAAGAAAGCCGAGGAGATGCAGGCTCTTATCCATGTGATCATGCGTTCTGGAAGTCCAATACATTGCAGACCTTTAATGATGAATTGCCAGCTTATTGTATCAAAGGCCTTCTTTAGATCAATCTTTAGAGCACATCTGGCCGGGCCCTTGTTTAGGTGATGGTTATGCAGCAATTCCTGAGTGAGAAGGATATTATCTGATATCTGCCTGCCGGGTATAAATGCAGACTGGGAAGGGCTAATGACATCAGGAAGAATAATCTTGAGCCGAGATACCAAAATTTTTGAGATGCACTTGTACAGGACGTTGCAGCAGGAGATTGGTCTAAAGTCTTCCATGCAAGCAGGGTTTTCTATCTTAGGCACCAAGGAGATTCTTGTGGCATTGATGCACCGGGGCATAATGGAATGCTCAAAGAAGAATTGAACTGCCCTCATGAAGTCGGCCCCTATAATACTCCAGCTTTTCTTGTAGAACAAGGATGTGAAGCCATCAGGGCCGGGCGCTTTATCATCAGGAATAGAGAAAAGGGCTGCTTTGATCTCTTCATTTGTGACTGGCTGCTCAAGTCCTGATTGCTGTGCAGGAGATATTGAAGAGGAGTACAGCCGTGAGATATCCTCATCTGGTTGAGGAGGGGCTGTTAAGAGATTTTGATAATATCCAACAGCCAAATGGCCCAAAGCATTTTGGTCATGGATAATGTGTCCTGCTTCATCTGCTAGAGCATGGATCCTGTTTCTTGATTGTCGATGGAGCAGAGAACGGTGAAAAAATTTTGTATTTCTATCCCCCAAGTGAAGCCATTGAATTCTGGAGCGTTGCCTATAGAAAGCTTCTTCTTCCTTGCAGAGCCGGGCAAAGAGTTTGGCTTTATCTCTTTCTGAAGTAATGAGGTCAGGTATGGTGGGGGATGAATCCAACATGACCTGAGCTGCGGTCCATGCTGCCTTAGCATCAGCCACCCTCGTAGAGATATGATTTGAATTGTGTCTATGCAGATTCTTTAGGGCATGCTTGAGGGCCTGCAGCTTAGATGTAAAACTGTATATGGGGTTACCAGAAGAAGGTGTATGCCACATTGTTCTAACAATATCCAGGAAGTCCTCCCTATCAGCCCAGAAGTTCAGAAACTTAAAAGAAGAAGTAGGTGGTCGCTGCAAGTGAGACTGGAACTCTAGAATCATGGCGCTGTGGTCAGAGTGATCCCTAGGGAGGACCTTGTAATGAGCTAACGGCCATTTGAGGAGGAAAGAGTGGTTGGCAAAGAGCCAGTCAAGTTTCTTCATGATAGAATTACCCCCCAACTGTCCATTGTGCCAGGTGAATTTTAGACCAGAGTAGGGAAGCTGAATTAACTCAGTATCTTGGATGCAAGTGCCAAAATCATTCTGATGCCCATACCAGTTCGGATCACCCCCTGCTCTGTCTGAGGACTTGAGGATTGCATTGAAATCTCCTAATAATAACCATGGGATGGAAGAGAGTAGGGGAGCTTGCTGTGTGATATAGTTCCATAAGGAGCTTCTACCAGCGGGGGTGTTTAGCCCATATACAAAGGTAATTTGGAAAGTTTCCTTTGTAGTAAGGGAAAACACATTACAAGTCACCCACTGGTCAGAAAGCTGGAGGCAGGAGAGATGAAACATAGAAGGATCCCATCCCACAAGGATTCTGCAGGTGGGGGATGTGCTGTAGTTCGATAGGAACTTCCAATCAGGGAGATTGAGGCTTGTAGTAACAGTATTCAAGTTAGCAGGAGCAATTTTGGTCTCTAGCAAGCCAATGATGCCCAACATAGAATTAAGGGTCCAATTTCTAATAGCAAATTGTTTTGGGGAGCTGTTGAGCCCCCAGGTGTTCCAACATCCTATTTTATTCATAATAAAATAAAAAAGAAAATAATAGAAACAGGGCTTAAGGCTAAAGGCTAGAGGCCACTGGCCTTACGCGACTTCTTCCCCTTCTTTTTCTTAGCTTGAAGAGAAGAGGTTGTACCTTGAGGGAAAGAGGTATCCAGTGAAGATTCTGTGGTATCTGTCAATGGATTGCTGTTGCTAGTAAGGGATGCCATTCTATTTTCCATGCAATTAGAAAATCCAGTAAGCAGATGCTGACAGTCTTCCAGGTGTTGAGGATCATGTGTGGACTCTTGGTCTGATCCACATTCATCATTCCATGCAGTTGCTAATATAGGGTTGGCATAAGGAATTATGTGCAACAGCGAGGCTTCCTCTTGAGGTTGAGCAATGTCACCGTTACTTGTTGAAGCTGTGGAGGGCAGGTGTTGCACCATAACCTTAGAGACAGGGATTTTGAGTGCATGTGCATTACTTACCGGGGGGAGAGTATTGGTAACCACTTGAGGGGCAATAACAGTATTCTCACGAGGGGTGTTGACAGCTGCTGGAGGGATTGGCATGCTTATAGTAGGCTCACAAATTTCCTTTCCTTTTACCGTAGGAGCCAAGGATGGCACAGGAGGACATACATGTCCAAATAGACAGCATTTGCCACACCTTGGAGGCTTCCATTCATACTCCACCTGTATCAGAATAGGTTCCACAGATAGGGGTGTTTCAATTTCAAACTGGTGGATGAGTGGAAGGGCTGCATCAATCTCGATACATACTCTTGCATAGTCCAAGCGAGTGCAGTTGGAAGTTTGTTCGTCGCAAGATAAGGGGCGGCCTGCCATGCTAGCTATGAGACTTAGACCAGCCTTAGACCAGAGTGGAAATGGTAGACCATGTAATCGTATCCAAACTGGTAGTTTGGATATCTTGTTCTTATCAAAGACAAAATGGGGGTGCCATTGCTGCAAGATGATTGCTTTTCCCCCAAACATCCAAGGACCCTTCTCCAAAACGCCCTGCATGGCTGCTTCAGTGTTAAATCTGAAAATCATGAAACCACCCGCTGTAACCATAACGTTCTCTAGCCCATGATTCTTCCAGGCTCTAGTAGCAATCAAATTGACAGTGTGGTAATTCATTTTGAATCCAGGGCAGAAACCAACCATGCACCTTGTCCATTTTCCTGAAGAATCTATTAGGAGCTCTTCAGGGATACTGAGTCGGGTTCCACAAGATTGCCTGGGGATAGGGTCCAAAGAGAACCTTGTGGTGGTGTCCGTTACTCTGACTCTCTCAGCCCAGGAGCCTGAGGAGGGGTTATGAGCCTGCTTTTGTAGGATAGGGTTTTGTGACATATGAGGTGGTGTTTTGGTTGCGGGGGCTTTTGGATGTGTTTGAGGGGTTGTGTTTTTGGCAGGGGGGTGGCTGGTGGTGGCCATGGTTCACGGATGAAAAGCTTGGGAAGAAGGGGGGTGGCTGACAGAAAAAAATATTCACCGGGGATAACTGACAGATGGTGGGGTTTTGCAAAGATCTGAGACGGTTAGATTGTAGGGGTGGTTGAGGTGCATAACATGTCCGAAGATGGAAGAGATCCAATGGTGGCCGGAGAAAGTATTGCTCCGGCAGCCCACTCTCTCACTAGTCGCCACTTCCAGACCTTCTCTCCCTCCCTAAACCCTAAACCCTAAACCCTAAACCCTAAACCCTAAACCCTAAACCCTAAACTTTTTTTTTTGGAAAAGGTAAGATGTATATTAAAAAAAAAATTCTTTACAAAGCTACGTGGGGCATACCCCAAGAGAAAATAAATAAAATGTTTGCAGGCAGTTGGCAAACAAAATCAAGAAAAAGAAAAGACAAAAAGAAAAGAATACATGCATGGCCGCTGCATGAACAGTGGCCATGTTAATAATTGTTCTTTAAGCCAAAACCATGCAGGTTTCCACGTGAACAGTAACCGATTGATCCCAGCAAAGTAGCGTCTTGTTTTTCGTTATAGGCGAAACTTCGATTGTGATAAAGGAAGAAAACTGCTCTGTGTTCCCCATTGTCACACCGTCTAGTCGGCTTGAAGATTCCAGAGTGCATAAATTCTGGATGGGAAAGCATGATTCATGTGTGCTATTCTTGTTCGAATCTGTTGGTAAATTGCCTCCACAGTGGTTTGATATGGCTGCGAATTGTTAATAAACACACGATTATTCCGTTCATACCATAGGTAGTAAACTGTAGTGGATAGAAGAAGGCAGGCTATCATATGATCACTGTCATTCCTCTGCTTGTAGTGAGCGGCTGACCAATGAAGCAGCTGTGTCCATGGTTTGCAGGGCCAATGGATGTTGGCTCTGTTACAGATGGACTGCCAAACTAAGCCAGTGTAGCTGCATTCAAAAAAAAGGTGTTCATGTGTTTCCATGTGAAGACCACATAGGATGCAAGTTGTAGTCGGAACACCCCCATGCAATCTGTCCATCGTTCGTAGTCGGCCGAGACTAGCTAACCAAAGAATGAAGGAGTGACGGGGGATATGGCCCTTGAACCAAAGGAGGTGGTGCAAGTTGCTGTCTGGTTTTTTCGGTCTGAGGAACTCCCATGCTGACTTGATGGTAAAAACTCCAGAACTTTGTAGTCGCCAAACACACTGATCCTCTCGGCCAAGATGAGGTACGAAATTGATTGCATTCCACGTTGGTTGGAGTTCAGGAATATCTGGGAAGTTCCAGCTACCATCATGTATAATGTGAGATACCATTGTAGTCCAAGAGAGCCCTGTAGATGTGAGAACACGAAGGGGGAGGATATCAATGATTCTGTTTCCATCCGGTAACCAATAATCATACCAGAGTGATGTTGATGAGCCATTGCCAATGCGGTTTATGAACAAGCTTCGGCACCATTCCCTGCTTTGTAAGATTTTCCGCCAGGACCAAGAAGCAGTAGAAGGAATGTTGATATGCCAGAAGGATTTGTTGCGGAGAAGGACTGTAGTGACCCAAACCGTCCATAAAGAATCCTTGTCTACTAATAAGCGCCATATATGTTTCAGCGTTGCAGCCTTGTTCCACGTTTTCAAATCTTTGATGCCAAGGCCCCCTTCTCTTAAGGGGTAGCAGATAGAGTGCCATGCAACCTTTGCTCCCACATGAGCCAGTGACGTGCCCTTCCATAGAAAAGCAGAGAAGATACCTTCGATTTTCTTAATGATGGAGCAGGGAATGATGAACATGGAGGACCAATAGACTTGAATGGAGAACAAGACTGATTTGATGAGCTGGAGACGTCCTGCATAAGTTAGAGAGGAGGATGTCCAAAGCTTTATTCTGGCTGTGAGTCGTTCTAACAGTGGGAGGCAATCAGCATGCTTGAGCCTTGTGGAGATTAAAGGAACCCCTAAATATCTTACTGGAAGGACGCCTTGGCGGAAGCCAAGCTGACTACATATGCGGCTTTGTGTGGCCAAATCAACACCAGACAAATAGAGGGAGCTTTTTGCGTGATTGATGGTGAGGCCTGAGTATGTAGAGAACATGTCCAAGCAAGAGTGCAAAATGTTAACCGAACTTGTGTCTGCATGGCAATATAGCATTAGATCATCTGCAAAACAAATGTGAGTAATTTTATTGGCAGCACAACGCCAATGGTATTTAAAGGCAGCATGCCGTGTGGCTTCAGTAATAAGTCCTCCCAGCCCTTCCATTGCCAAAACAAAAAGGTATGGAGATAGAGGATCTCCTTGACGGATGCCCCTGGTGGCTTTAAAGAAACCATGCAGCTTCCCATTGAGATTGACAGTGTAGTGTGCTGTAGAAATGCAAGTGCTGATCCACTGTACCATTTGCTGAGGAATACCAATGGCTGCTAAACCGGCCAGAATAAAGTCCCATCGCACAGTGTCAAAGGCTTTCCGTAAGTCAACCTTAAGAGCACACCTGGGAGGTCCAGTGTTGAGATGGGCATTGTGCATGAGTTCTTGGGTGAGAAGAATGGCATCCGAAATATTCCTCCCTGGCAAGAAAGCTGATTGTGATGGCCCGATGACATCGGCAAGTGCTGCCTTAAGTCTGATAACAATGACCTTGGAAATACATTTGTATAGGACGTTGCAGCATGATATTGGCCGAAAATCATTCATGCAAGAGGGATTTTCAACTTTAGGAACCAGTGCGATTCGTGTAGCATTTACACATCGAGGCAAACAATTGGCAGTGAAAAAATACCTGACTGCTGCAAGGAAGTCGGGTCCAATTATGTTCCAACAGTGCTTGAAGAAGTAAGCATTATAACCATCAGGTCCTGGCGATTTGTTGTCTGGAATGGAAAACAGTGCAGTCTTGATGTCCTCATCAAGTATGGGTAGATTAATAGCAGATCTTGAGGCATCAGAAATGATGTTAGGGTATATATGGTTGACTGGCCCGGAGAGAGGAGGTTGAGGAGCAGACAAGAGTTGCTCATAGTATGTGGACGCCAGCTTCCCCATTTCCTGTTGATCAGTAATGATAGTACCTGTGGAATCCTGCAGACTATGTATTCGGTTTCTGACTTGGCGATGCAATAGGGAGTTGTGGAAGAACTTTGTATTACGATCGCCTAGCTGGAGCCAATTGATTCTAGACCGCTGCTGGAGCAAGGATTCTTCATCCTTACATAATTGCATGTAGAGTTTGGCATGAGCCCTTTCACTGTTTTGTGCTGCAATGGATGTCGGGTTGTTGTCTAGTTGGAATTGTGCATTCTGCCAGGTGGTTTTAGCTTGACTGACTCTACTGGCAATATGGTTTGTATGTTGATGATGGAGCTTCCGGAGTGCAGTCTTCAAGATACAGAGCTTGGTTGTGAATTGATAAATTGGATTACCAGTAATGTGAGAGGCCCAAGTTGTGCTAACAATTCCCAAGAAGTCTGCCCTATCAGTCCAAGCATTGAGAAACTTGAAGGGTGAATGTCGTGGCTTAACAGAGGTGGGATTAGTAAGATGGAGTAGCATTGCACTGTGATCTGAGATGAGCCTCGGCATGAATATAGAATGAGCTGCAGGAAAGTTAGAGAACAAGCAAGAGTTACCAAATATCCAATCCAATTTTTTCTGGATTGTGTGCTCGCCTTGCTGGCCATTGTGCCACGAAAATTTCAGCCCTGTGTAGGGTAACTGGATGAGCTCCGCTTGACGAATACAGTTGCTGAATGCATGTTGGTGATGATACCAATTGATATCCCCTCCTGAACGATCACCAGCATTCATAATAGCATTGAAATCGCCTATAACAATCCATGAGATATTATCATTTAGAGGACTTTCTTGGCAAAGGTGGTTCCACAGGATTGTCCGGGCTGCTGGGGTGTTGTGGCCATAAATAAAAGTAACCCGGATGGGAACAAGCAGGGTAGGAGCTGAGATCTCACATGTTAACCATTGTGAGGAGGCATTTACACAGGTTAGGGAAATTTTATGAGGGTTCCAACCAACTAGAATCCGGCAACTAGTGGAAGAACTAATGTTGGATGTGAACTTCCAATGTGGGAGGCCTAGTTTGGCTTTAACAATATCTAGGTTTGCAGGAGCTACCTTAGTTTCTAGTAAACCAAAAAGTTCTAAATTGTTTTTGTTTGTCCATTCCTGGACAGCTTTTTGTGTTTGGAGATTATTGAGTCCCCAAATATTCCAGCTACCTATACTAATCATTTATTAGAAGGAAGAGAACTTACAACCAGAGAAGGCCCTTAGCCTCCTTACGTTTCTTTCCACCCCTTTTCTTCCGGGTTGTCTTTGGTGAAGGTTGTGGAGAATCATCATGGCAATCATTAAAGGGTGGTGAGATGGAAGTCTCGGCAGTGGAATCCTCACATGCAGTAGAGGATGCACTATTGCTCTGGAGTGAAGCCATTTTGTTTTCTAGACATGTGGTGGTGTTTAAAACGGGTAGGTGTGGATTGGTAATGGTTGTGGAACCCTCTGCTGTATTTTCCACATAAAGAGGCAGAGTGTCTACTGGAGATGGTAGAGGTATTTGGGTGGGGATAGGGGTTGGGATATGTTGAAGGGAAAGCGGTTCATCTATAAGGTTTGCAGAGGTAAGGGGCAATGATGGGGGAGGGGAGTCAGTATTTTTGTTTTGAGGGGGAGCTGAATTAATAAGGCTGGGAAGGGGTGTATCATTTGGTGATGGAGGCTGAGGACTTGTTGAAGAATTTGTGGGTGGCTGTATAATAGGAAAGGCAGGAATAGGCAGGGGAATGGCAGCAGTGACCGGTGACTTGCCTTTGTTGATAGGGAGTGCAGGAGCAATAGGGCATGAATGGCCAAAGATATGGCATTTTTCACACCGTGAAGGTTTCCATTCATAGTCAACCTTAACTGTAATAGGTTCAGATGTTAAAGGACTTTCAATCTCAAATTCATGAACATACGGCAGGGAGGCATCAACTTCCACACATACACGGGCATAATCCAATCTTATACAGTTATAGGTAGATTCATCACAAGAGAGAGGTCTACCTACCATACTAGCTGCCATGCTCAAACTTTGTTTCGACCATAAGGGAAAAGGCAGTCCATGCAAGCGAACCCAAACAGGAAGAGTCGATATATTGTTTTTGTCAAACTGAAACCGAGGATGCCATTGTTGCAAAACAATATTTTTCCCACCAAACATCCAAGGGCCCTTCTCAAGAACCGCATGCATCTCAGCTTCTGTTGTAAACCGGAAGATCATGAATCCATTGGATGTTGTGGTGACGTTTTCTAGGCCACATTTTCTCCAAACCCGTGATGCAATTGTATTAACAGCATGGTAAGGCATTCTAAAGCCAGGAAAGAATCCTACCATGCATCTATTCCATTGATCTGCATTATCATGTAGCATTTCTTCTGAGATCACAAGACGGTGGCCAAGAGGCTGCCTGGACAAGGGTTCCAAAGTGAACCGAGTGCTGGAATCAGAAACCCGAACTTTGTTCGCCCAAGATGTTTGGGCAGCATTTTGTGATTTGCTACCAATTGCTGGAGTGGTCGGCATAGGTGCTAGGAGGCAGGAGACAGGGTTATAGTGTGGTGGTAAATATGAGTGTGGGGAACGAGTGGAGGCTGGAAATAGTTTAAGGGGGAGAAGTGAAAAGAATGAAAGAAATCGTACGGTCAAGGCCAAGAACTGGTGAATAGGAAGGAGATGGATGAGATTTGGGAAGATTTAGTGGTCACCGGTGTGAGAAACAGTGCCGGAGTGGAGCTTGGTTGTTGTCGCCAGCAGGAGCCGTTCTCTCTTCATGTTTCCTCCCCTAAACCCTCCTCCTAAACCCTCCTAAACCCTAAACCCTAAACCCTAAACCCTAAACCCTAACCCCTAAACCCTAAACCCTAAACCCTAAACCCTAAACCCTAAACCAAACCCTAAACCCGAAACATCGAACCCAAACTCGAAACCTGAAACCCCAAAACCCGAACCCATAACCCGAAACCCGTAACCCTTAACCCAAAATCCTAAGCACATGTTTACATTCCATGCTAAGAGGTTAAAGGGTTAATAACCAA
>Ga0325414_1007362_pt1 | contig 11658 bp, 10 predicted proteins | sample PopdelMetagenome_8_FD_206183 | JGI IMG/M metagenome (GOLD analysis project Ga0325414, IMG submission 206183) | Populus deltoides microbial communities from Bellville, Georgia, United States - Leaf-PdKOR-R3 | ecosystem: Host-associated > Plants > Phyllosphere > Phylloplane/Leaf | place: USA... | reverse complement strand
GAACTAGATAGCCTAAATTTCAAAATCCAAACCAAACCCATTAATCTATAGACTAAATTTTATAGAAATGTTTATAATAAGAACACTTTGGATGTATATGGATATGTAAAGGTAATCATACTATCATACTATAATACTATATATATATATATATATATATATAATAATAATAATAAAAAAAGAAAAGAAAGAAGTAACAATATGGGGAAATAGAGGAAGCTCATCAAAATCAAATCTTCCTTGGAGTGCGTTTTATTCTTCCATGCGAACTGAGGATGGATTGATTCTTCCACGATGGGTCGGTGTTGTTTCTCTCCAAAAGTAGAAAAGCTTGAGAATGGGAGAAAGCAAAAGGTTACGCCCGTGCCTTGGCCTTATCCTCTTCGGGTCCCACAGTTCATAAAACTGCTCGCCTTGTGTGTAAGGACGCAACACTCCCATTACCATGCGCACCAAAATTATGTACATCAATGGTGGATGTTTGATCGGTTCTTGGACCATTACCCGGTTGAAATTAACGCTTATGATTGGTTGCACCAAGGATACACAGCCTAATATTGTTTGAGAAAAAAATAACTTTCTGTATTGTTGAAGAGAAAAAAGAAATTTATCGATCAAATCTTCCAAAATGTTAAGGGTTGGAAAAAAAATTAAAATTAAAAATTAGGACTATGATGCAGGTTGTGTTATTGTTGCTGGCGTTACCAAATTGTGCTGCAAGAAGTACTGTAATTTGATTAGGTGTGCTTCTCCCAGTAGCACAATCAAATAAAAATATAAAGGGAAAATTACATTTAATATTTTGTAGGGTGGTTCATATTAAAATTATTATACATAAAACTAAAAGGTCAGAGGAAATCATTACTTTTCCGCATCCAAATGCACTGTGGAGTAATCTACAATGCATTTCTCTTTTTTTTTTTAATTTTATTTTTGCAATTTTTTATTTTTTTTCCAGCTTTCCCTTTTTTTTCTTTTTTTTTTCAGTTTATTTTTTTTACCAAAATTACTTTTTTTTTTTGCCAACTTTCCTTTTTTTTCTATTTTTTTTTCAAAGTTATCTTCGTTGATTTTACTTTTTAAATATTGAGCTGGTTAAAAATTTCTCTTTGTAATTTTTTTCTTTAAAATACTGTGAATTGCTACGGTGTTTTCCGATATAGTTTCTCTACTTTATTTTTTTATTTTTCAAAATTATATTTGTCGATTTTTTTATATTGAGCTGATTAAAAATTTAGTTTTGTAATTTTTTTCTTTAAAATATTGTTGATTGCTATAGTATTTCTCCGCATGGTTTTTTGTTTTTGTTTTTTTATGATTTTCTTTCAAATTATATTTTTTGATTTTATTTTTTAATATTGAACTAGTTAAAAAATACAGTTACAATATATGAGGAAAGCACTGTAACTTTCCTCGCAAATTACTGTGGATTGCTACAGTGTTTTTTCCTATATGATTTTTTTTCTGTTTTGTTAGGTTTTTTCATAAAATTATCTCTGTCAATTTTATTTTTTAAATATTAAGCTGGTTAAGAATTGCAATTATAAGTAAATACAAGTTTTTCCTCACAAAACACTATGGATTGATACAATTTTTCCTCACAAGGTTTTTTTCCAGTTTCTTTTGTGTTTTCTTTTTTTGTAATATTTTTTTCCAAAATTATCTTCGTTGATTTTATTTTTTTTAATATTGAGTTGATTAGAATTTAACTTTGTAATAAAGCTTAATCATGTGGGGAAAATATTACAGCTTTTTTCACAAAACATTGTTGAAAATTAGAATTAGAAGTCATTACAAATAAAGCTAAATTATGTGGGGAAGCATTGTAGCTTTCATCACAAAACACTGTGAATTGCTACAGTGTTTCCAACATGATTTTTTTTTCTCTTTTTTGGTGTTTTTTTTGTTATGTTTTTTTTTCTAAAATTGTCTCTCTAGGTATATTTTTTTAATATTGTGATGATTAAGAATTTAGTTTCGGAATTTTCTTTCTTTAAAACACTGTGAATTGTTGCAGTATTTTTCCATATGATTTTTTTTATAATTTTTTCCAAAATTATCTTTGTCCATTTGTTTTTAATATTGAGTTGGTTAAGAATTATAATTATGATAAAGCTAAATCATATTGGGAAAGCGTTGTAGTTTTCTCACAAAACACTATGGATTGCTATAGTATTTCTCTAAATGGTTTTTTATTTTATTTTATTGGGGAAAGCACTGTAGCTTTTTTTACAAAATATTGTCAATTGCCACAATGTTTTTTCTCATGGGGTTTTTTTCCTTCCAAAATTATCTTTGTTCATTTTTTTTAATATTAAGTTGGTAGAGAATTTAGCTTTGTAAGTTTTTTTTGCTTTTTATTAACATAAAAGCTAAACACGTGGCGAAAACACTGTATCTTTCCTCCCAAAACATTGTGGATTGCTATAAATCATTTTATATAGTCTCTAAGTTTTGATCACCAACACAACTTTTTTTCCCATCATGAAATATTGGCTCCATCATACCTTTAGTTTCTATTAATTATCTAGCGCTGGTTCACAATTATAACACTATTAAATATATTTGTTTTATAAGCCGGCGATAGTGCACGGGCATGCCATCTCGTACATAAAACTAAAGGGTGTGGGGAAACAATGGTTTCCCGACACCCAATTGCACTGTGGATTACAACAGTAATCCACGGTGCTTTCCTCCTTTTCTTTTTCACTTTTTTTTTCACTTTTTTTATTTTTTTTCAACTTTTCCCTGTTTTCTTTTTTTTTTCGTTTTCTTTTCCCAAAATTACTTTACTTTTTTCCACCCAACTTTCCTCTTTTTTCTTTTTTTTTTCATTTATTTTTTTTGTCCAAAATTATCTTTGTTGATATAACTTTTTAAATATTGAGATGGTTAATAATTTCGTTTTGTAATTTTTTTCTTTAAAATAATGTGGATTGTTACAATATTTTCCCATATAGTTTTTCTATTTTTCAAAATTATATTTATTAATTTTTTTTTATGTTGAACTGATTGAGAATTTAGTTTTGTAATCTTTTTTCTTTAAAACATTGTTGATCACTACAGTGTTTTTCTGCAAGGTTTTTTTTATGATTTTTTCTGAAATTATCTTTTTTGATTTTATTTTTTAATATTGAGCTGGTTAAAAATTACAATTACAATATGTGAGAAAAACACTGTAACTTTCTTAGCAAATTACTTTGGATTGCTACAGTGTTTTTTCTCACATGATTTTTTTTCCTGTTTTGTTATGTTTTTACCAAAAATTGTCTTTGTAAATTTTATTTTTAAGATATTAAGCTGGTTAAGAATTACAATTAAAAGTAAATACAAGTTTTTCCTCACAAAACACTATGAATTGTTACAGGTTTTCCTCACAAGGGTTTTTTTTTCCAATTTCTTTTGTGTTTTCTTTTTTTGTAATATTTTTTTCCAAAATTATTTTCATCAATTTTATTTTTTTAATATTGAGTTGGTTATAATTTAACTTTGTAATAAAACTTAATCATGTGGGGAAAGCATTGTAGTTTTCCTCACAAAATATTGTGGATTGCTATAGTGTCTCTCCATATAGTTTTTTTTCTTATGATTTTTTTTAAATTATCTTTGTCAATTTTATTTTTTTAATATTGAGTTAGTTGAGAATTAGAATTAGAAGTCATTACAAATAGGGCTAAATCATGTGGGAAGTACTATAGCTTTCATCACAAAACACTGTGAATTGCTACAGTGTTTCCAACATGATTTCCCCCCCTTTTTTTGGTTTTTTTTTGTTATTTTTTTTTCTAAAATTGTCTCTCTCGATTTGATTTTTTTTAATATCGAGCTAATTAAGAATTTAGCTTTGTAAGTTTCTTTCTTTAAAACACTGTGAATTGTTGTAGTGTTTTTCCATATGATTTTTTTATAATTTTTTCCAAAATTATCTTTGTCCATTTTTTTTAATATTGAGTTGGTTAAAAATTTAATTACAATAAAGCTAAATCATATTGGGAAAGCGTTGTAGTTTTCTCACAAAACACTATGGATTGTTACAGTATTTCTCTAAATGGTTTTTTATTTTATTTTATTGGGGAAAGCACTGTAGCTTTCTTCATAAAGTCAATTGCCACAATGTTTTTTCTCATGGGGTTTTTTTCCTTCCAAAATTATCTTTGTTAATTTTTTTTAATATTAAGTTGGTAGAGAATTTAGCTTTGTAAGTTTTTTTTTGCTTTTTATTAACAGAAAAGCTAAGTCACGTGGCGAAAATACTGTATCTTTCCTCTCAAAACATTGTGGATTGCTACAAATCATTTTATATAGTCTCTAAGTTTTGATCACCAACATAACTTTTTTTCCCATCATGAAATATTGGCTCCATTATACCTTTAGTTTCTATTACTTATCTAGCGCTGGTTCACAATTATAATACTATTAAATATATTTGTTTTATAAGCTCGCGATAGCGCGCGGGCATGCCATCTCGTATTAAAATTATTTGCTATAGTTTGATAAATTACTATTTACATCACATGTAAAGAAAAATTTTAAAATCAAACAAAATAATCAAATTACCCTCATATATATTATATAAAAAAACACTTGACATATCAATTACACAAAATTCCTCTTTCTTCAAACATGATTTATCGTTTCTCTCAATGATATGAACCCAAATCAAAACCTAATCTAGTGTTTTTAATCATTTTTTCCTTTTCTAGTGAAGAACATAGTTTTTTCAGATAAGATTTCTCTTTTCTCATGCTGTTGAAATCTCTCTATTTTCTTTGAAAGTAACTAGTTTTTTTTTTAAGGTTATTGTTATCATTTTTTTTTTAATTTGATCTATTTGTTGTCATTATTTTTTTGTTTTTTTATCATCAACTTATTTAACCTAATCCAGTTAACGACTTGAGTCGCAATTTTTTTTCCATTTGTAAAACTCAACATCTTTATTAATTAGCATATTTCCTTGTTTAGGGTTGTAAAACTTGTATCATTTAGACTTTTCTTCAGAGCCCGCAAAGAACATCTTTTTGCTTTTGTTATCTAACTTGGTCCTTACTTGATCATCAACATGCACATAACCAATGCTCCCAAAAACTTTTAAATGTGAAATATTTGGCTTTCTTATACTCCATGCTTCTATGGTGTCATGCCATTCAAGCCTTTAGTAGAAAACTTATTTGAAAAATAGATAGCACAATCTACAGCTTCGGTCCAAAACTCTTTAGGAATCTTCTTGGTTTTGAGCATGCTTCTTGCCATGTTAAAGACGCTTATATTTTTTCTATCCACCATGCCATTTTGTTGTGGGGATCTAATCACCTTTAAAAGTCTCTTTATACCACGATCTTCACAAAACTCATTAAAATCATTAGAACAAAATTTAAATAATGATTTTATAGAGTAACCATTTTGTTTTTCAACTAATGCCATAAACTTCTTAAAACAATTAAATACATTAGACTTTTTTTTAAGAAATATAACCATGTTCTTCTATTATAATCATCAATAAAAAATAGGAAATGCAAATTTTTACCAAACGAACATGGTTTGATAGGACCATAAACATCGAGATGTATTTTTTATAGGGGTTGACTTGCTCTTGATATAGACTCCTTTGAAAAGGTCTTGCGAAATTGCTTGCCCACTAAACATCCTTCACACAACTGATTTAAATGTATAATGGATGATAGACCATTCAACATCTCTTTTTGTGTCATCATTTTCAAGCTATCAAAGTTTGCATGTCCAAGTCTCATATGCCAAAACCAAGTCTTACCTTTCACACATGCATTTAGGCACATCCGTCTCTATGTTTAGCAAGAACTTTCTATTCTTTATTATGGCTACCTTTTCAATTATAGCTCATTTAGTGTCAAGTAATGTCAAAGTATGATATTTCATCTTAATCCCATATCCATTGTCGTAACCCATTTTTGGGTTATTCCCTAAATTCACCTTTTCTCTTCCAAAAATAAAAAAAATATATTTGGACTAAAAACAAAAAAATCTAAAAAAAATAAAAATAGTGAGAAAAGGATGTCGGAGCGCCTAGAAAATGACTAGAAATTTGTTGAGGATGTTCAAAAATACAAAGATTGAAATTTGACAGTATATTTTTTTACAGATAAAAAGCCTTGTTGACAAAAAAAATTCAATTTGAAGAAAGAAAGGTCCAAAAACAAATATTTATAGACTCAATTAAATTTTATTGGAGGTTTAATTGAATTTATAGAGGGTTTGATTGTAAGAGAAATTGATTTTTTAAGACAATTTGGGTTCTAATTAGAAGAAATTAAAGTTTAGGAGTCAAATTATAATTTTTAAGAGTTGAGTTGGTCAAATCAAGGGCTTAATTGCATAAATATTGAAGTTTAATGGTCAATTGAGGATTTAATTAAATAAATTCAAAACCAAGAACCAAACTGGAAAACGATGCTGAAATATGGGGTTGAATTGAAGTTCGTTAGGGGTGAAATTAAACAAAATTGAAAGTTTGAGGCCAATCAGAGGTGTCATTAGAGATAATCATAAATTAAAAGACTAAAGCGTAATTGGCAGAAAAAGACACCGCTTATCTTCTTCTTCAGAGGGCCTGCTCGAGGGGTCTTCTTCCCAAGGTGCTTGACACCCCATTTCTTCCCTAAATTAGATGAAACTTGCACGAAAATGATCTCCTAACACCTGACTACACGCTAGTATAAACCGTTCAGACTGATTGAGGCTTTAGAGGTGGTGGAACCGCCCCAAAGTGGCCAACCTGACCAGCCATTTTTCCTGCACAAAACTGACAGTTCATCATTGTTACTTTGAACCAATGGTTGGGATGCTTTCGGGTCGAACCAATGGATGAGATTTTGCACAAGAAGAGACAAAGTGTCCCTCTTCCACCGCCTATAAATAGATTTGATCTTCATGCTCCAGAGGTGGAGAGATTGGGGTCCAAAAATGGCCAAAAAACCAGCCTCCAACACTTGATTTTTACTGCTAGCAGAACGCCTCTCTCTCTCTCCACCGAGGCGTTCAGCCACCAACATCGTCACCACTGGCTTGAACACCTCCATCTCCATCACAAGAAACTGCCCCACCACCTCATACAGTGAGATCGTCGCCGAGTCTCTCTCCTCTGCAAAAATTCGGTATTAAAATACCTAGTTTTCATCAAAACATTACAAAAAAATTATAAAACAATTTTTTTTTTGTTTTCATGCATACGGCCAATTCTCAAAATTTTTTTTGGAAACTTTTCTTCTTCCTTCACCAGCAACCGACACCGGCCATCATTCCCTCCACCGAAGCCTACTGAGCCACCAGCCGAACGTCTTCGTCCCAACCAAGCTTCCACCGTAGGTCAGCCTCCTTCCCCTTCCCTTTCTTCTTCTTCTTCTTCTCCTTTTTCTTTGGCAGGTGCTCCACTATTCATGTTGCATGTGAACAGTAAAGAGTAATCCATTGTTCATTGAAAAAAAATTTTAAAAATTCCAAAAAAGCTTTCTAAAATTTTTTGTGATTTTCTCGTGTATTTTTCTATCTATTTTGCATAATATTGGTTTGTATTTTTATACCGTAAAGATACAAATTCGGTATTAAAATACCTAGTTTTCATCAAAACATTACAAAAAAATTATAAAACAAAATATTTTTTGTTTTCATGCATACGGTCAAGTCTCTCAAAGATAAAAAAAATCATTTCATTTTTTATACATAAAACATAAAAAAATTCAAAAATATGTTTTAGCATGCATTTTGGCTTTAATAACAAGTTTATTAGAGACATGAGAACTAAGCCAATATTTGAAAAATTCCAAAAAAATATTTTGTTTTCTTTTAGTATTTGGGATTACGAATTTATATGTACGAATTTATACGTAAAACGTATTTCTTATATTAAAAAGGTAGTTTTTTATTTATTTATATACATTAGAACGGATAGGCTTTTACCCGATAAGATAAGAATCTTCTTACGAATAAGAACTTTTCTTAAACCTTAGATAGACCATCAATTAGAAAACACGATAAGACCTTAGTTTTTTATCAGACAATTAAATAATACAGCTTACCTTAGGTAGGATGTATTTGGGGTGCAATCAGTCCCCGTACTCGATCTTCGAGACCAATTAAGGTTTCTAGTGGCCAAAATACTAGGTGGCGACTCCCATTCCCGCTTTCCACTGATAAAAAACAAGAATTCCTTGTCTGCCCCATTTCCCGATTACCTTAAACCTGCATTGATGAAGTGGAATATTCACCGCGATGCCGCACACATACAACACCCATTCTCCAAAAATTATCCTAAGCTCAATATGTTGCTTTTCACCATTGCTATATAATAGATTTCACCAATAAATTAATGACTTCCATCTTTTAATTTATTCAAAATCATACATTTTCATTTGATGATAACTTTTGAATGATCCATAAAGGTGACATTACCTCCAATTGCTTCGTCAAGTTCCATAAACTTGTCTTTGTCTCCACACATGTTGTTGCTGGCTCTATTGTCTAAATACCATATGTTCTCTTTATCTTGCATTCTCTTATCACGCACTAGTAATATGATGGCTTTCTTCTCCTCTTCTATCACTAGATTTGCATTCTCCTCAACCTTTTTGGTTGGACTCCAGTAATCCCTAGTATAGTGACCTATATTTTGACAATTATAGCATTTAACTTTTGATTTTTCAGACCCGGGTCTCAAATTGCTTTTGTTAGTTGAATCGATCGACCGATCGACCTGTTAAGGCTGCCATGACCTCCTCTTCCAAATTTGCCTCTTCCTTTTTTTTTATTTGTTTTGTCCATGTCCTCTACCTTATTGAGAATATCCAGAACAATCTTGCTTTGAAAAAAGTGCTTATGCACCCACGTTCTCTTTAATCTCATTGACCTTTTTCCTTATGGGTTTATAATTTTCCCATGAGATCTTGTATTGAAAGAACATCCATATTTTGCGACTCCTCTATCAGGAACATCACATAATAGAACTTTTGCAGTGAGCGTGAGATCTTTTTTATCACACGTGTTTCTTGCATCTTCTCCTAATTTCTTTTCATTTAATTGTATATAACCACTATTCTAGCAAAGTAATCTGAAATATTCTTCAATTCTAACATATGTAACTTTTCAAAGTCACCTTGTAACTTTTGTAAACGTACCTTTCTTACATTGTTAGCTCATTGGTTTGTTTCTTGCAAAACTTCTCATTCTTGTTTGGTGATGGTTGCGTTGACCACTCTCTTAAAAGTGGAATTATCCAAACATTTGTAGATGATTATTAATGCTTGTTGATCATTCTTTCATCCTTTTGCATGACCTCTCTTGGGGCTGAAGTCAACATTATTCCTGTGATAGACTCTTTAAAGCCTTTTTCAATCATCTTTCATACATCTTGGGAACTTAGCCAAGCGTTTACTCGAATACACCAAATTTTATAATTGTCCTTTGTCAACCTAGAACATTGAAGTGGAAAGTTTGGATTGGCCATGTCAAATAATCAAACCAAACTCTAATACCACTTGTTAGAAGAAGGATGGGTGTGGTAGAAGATCAAAAAACAGTAATGAAAAGTAAAAAACTTAAGAAAAAGAAGAAGATTGAGAGGAAGATATACTTTTATTAAGTGTTTCTCTATAAGCTCTCTTAGTTATTCTCTTTCTTTTGTACTACTTAATAATACTAAATTAAAAGTCTTTTTATAGGCATTAAGTTTTAGACAATCAAGGAATTAAACTAATACAAGGTGATCCTAATCTGAACAGGAATTGTATTCTGCAGATTGAATCGGTTGACCGTCTCAAGTTACTCCACTTGGTTGCTCTGTCTCAACCGGTCAATCTGTTCCTAACCAGTCGATCGGTTTAACTAATTTCCAAGAATCAATTTACTTTCAATAGTAAGGTGAGTCCAAGGGAACTTGTGGTCAATATCCTAAGGAAGACGCAAAGTTTATCCATAGATAGTCTTGTTGGACCATGTATATACCTATGGATGGATCCACCATATAGGCAGTGTGGGAACTTACCCACACTGCAAAAAAAAAAAAAAATCACATGTAGGCAATGTGGGCACTTACTCACTCTGCCCAAAAAAAATCAAATGAAGTATATATCATGTTGAAATCAGTAATGGGTTTTGAAAGATAAAAGATTTAGGAAACATTTAAAAAAGATTTATTTTGAGAATGAGAAAATAATTATAAGGAATTATAATGGAAATGATAAATGAAAGTTAAGAAAGAATTGCGCAAAAAAGTGTTGATGTAAATCCTTATTAAAAATCAATAACATTAGTGTGAAACTATAGTAAGCCTGTAAATAAAAGAAATGATGAAAAAAAAATATTTTTTGGAATACAAAAATGATCTCGAGGACATAGTAAAATAACTGATATGGTTTTAGCAATGATTGAATAAGAAAATTTGGATTTTGATGTAAAATCACTTACTAATTAATTTTACGCTATCGAGCATAACTCTCAACCCGGCTGTTGGATTGAGCTAAAATTTTATGAGGATCCGCTTTACACATTGCTCTATTTTGGGTTAAACTTCGTACATAATCTAAGTTTGGAAAGGCCATGCGAGAATATCAACAGTTAGACAAAAATAACATGTAGGCTCATTAATGATATTTTTGTAAATAAATTGGGAAAACTAGAAATTCAGCTTCTTCTTCCACTTTAAATTGTCTGCCAGTGCTGAAAAAAATTAGAAGAGAAAAAAATTTTGAAAGCTTCCTCACTAAAACCTTGGAGAGAAACCAAGATTTAAGGCAAGATAGATGAGGAAGTGAGTATTGAACACATCTAACTTAAGAATTAAGTGGAAAATCAAGTGAGAGAAAGGGAGTAAAGAGAGAAAACTCACGACATTAAGAGGAAAAAAGAGGAGGACCATAAAACTTTGTATGTTTAACATTTAAAGTTCATATCATTATCGGGTAAAATGTTATAAACTCGTTTGTACAAGTTTAAGTAAATATTAACAAAGTTTATGCAAAATTATTAAATTTTGAATTAGGGTTTTTAAATGTTAAATTGAGGAAAAGTGAAATTATAAAATGTTTTTGGGATGGAATAAGATGTAAATGACTCTAAATAACGCATAATTAAAGAAGAAAAATTTGGTGTTTACGGTGAAAATAGAGCTAGCTATTTATTGGGTGGATGGGAATTTTTGGAACCAAAGTAAATATTTGTTAGTTATGTATATTTAGTATGTGTAACATGTGTTGATGATGATTAAAATGAATTTAATTATGTTATGTAGTTGTAATTGTAGTTGAATTTTCAATGTAACTTGAAAAAAGATTATGAGAAATTGATAAAATAAATAATATATTGTTATGTGTTGGCTGGTTGAAATAAATAATTTATGATTAGTTATATGAATGATTAGATGAATGATAGTTTGATTACTTATATTAAAAAAAAGTTGATAATGAGAAGATCCTATAATATTTTGTCTCAAGGAGCAATTGTGAATTATAAAAAAATAGAATTTTATGAAGCATCTTTTTATAATATATGTAAATTTTTTAACTTTGTATTAGAAGTTTACAATTTTTGAATTTTTTGAATCTTAATTAATTTAATTATATACTTATATTATTTTGACCTATTAAAATTGGATGCTAAATTAAACCCGTCCCTGTAGATACCCATATAGAATAT
>Ga0325414_1007361_pt1 | contig 11661 bp, 4 predicted proteins | sample PopdelMetagenome_8_FD_206183 | JGI IMG/M metagenome (GOLD analysis project Ga0325414, IMG submission 206183) | Populus deltoides microbial communities from Bellville, Georgia, United States - Leaf-PdKOR-R3 | ecosystem: Host-associated > Plants > Phyllosphere > Phylloplane/Leaf | place: USA... | reverse complement strand
ATATATATATATATATATATATATATATATATATATAGAGAGAGAGAGAGAGAGAGAGAGAGAGAGAGAGAGAGAGAGAGAGAGAGAGAGAGAGAGAGCTGATTCTCACCTTCATTTCTATAGCTTAGAGAGATATGATCAGAGAAAACGTTGAGATCAAACAGTAAACAAAGAAGTTCGAGATGAAGAAGTAAGGGAAGAGCTAAAAAAAGAGTAAAACATGGGGTTCTTTGCGGTGGGGTTTAATTATAGTGAGGGAGTGAAGAGAGAGCAATGAGTCAACCTGAGAGCAGTAGTTTATGGTCAATAAACGCAAAATCGTAGGACCGGTAAAGGAAAGCACATTGGTGTTTCCAGAGTCGATTATGAATCATTTCACTTTTCTTTCTTTTCTTTTTGAAGAAGAAAAGGAGGATTTTAATTTATAACTCCAAAAAGTGTGCAGCGGGGTTGGTAAGAACGCGTTGTCCTTCTTAAAATCTCAGAGCTCAATTATTAGGCTTGTGGGGCGTCGTGCCGAATTAAAGGAAAGCACATCGGTGCTCCCAAAGTCGATCATGACTTTCTGAAAGTGTATTTTCTTTCTTTCTTTTCTTTTTGGAAAAGAAAAGGAGGATTTAGATTTATAATTATTTATAACTCCAAAAAGGGTGGTAAGAACGTGTATTCCTGCTGAAAATCTCAGAGCTCAATTATTGGAACAAGAATATTCGTATTATTTTACAGATACATGTGAAAAAAGAAAGGAAAATGAGAACGTTTTCTTAAAATTATTTCGTTCACTAAATTTGGTGTGCTGCCTATTTCTTACAAAGAATGTTTTCTCTCTAGCGGCTTGTGTGGCGTCGTGCGGGCTTTCTTAATGTAGTTGAAATCCTCTCCCGATATTTCCTTCATAAAATCGCAGCGCTTGTGGGGGTGCGACATCCGGTTTGGCACTCGTGAGATTTTTGTTTTTGTTTTTCTCTTTCCATCTTGATATTGACAGGTGTCACCCTAGATTGTTAAATCAACCATTTAATATGATTTTCTTTAAGATTTGATATCTGTTATTTTAATTATTGTTTTTTATTTTAAATTATTTATAAAATTTGAGTTTTTTTTATTTCACTATCCTTTAGTTTTTTATTTCTTTTTTTATTATTATGAATTATTTTATCTTAGATAATACACAAATCAATTAACATATAAATACAAAAAGTTTTTATATTGGTTTAATTTTGAAAGATCCAACTATTCAAAGAAAGACAAAATGGTTTTCCAATAATAATAATAAAAAAAACTATTTGGAGAATCTCCTGAAAAACATTAAAGCTTCTTAACGGATTTGTTTTCAGATAGACCATGTTTATTTGGTCCACGTCAGCAACGCGTTCCAAGTCACTTTCCATGCTTATCCCTCTCACGGCAACATTGATCCCTAGAGCAGTACTTGCTGGTGATTTTTTAGACAACTTTGTTTGATTTTTTATTCATTGGTTAAAGTGATATTCATACACTGATCAGGGATATTTTTCAAAAAAAAAAATTAATTAATTATTATTTCGAGATAAAAAATTAAAAAAATAAATATAAAAAAATATTTTAGAGATATTTATTTTATATAACTCTATCTTCTTGATAAAAAATCACTATCAAATTGGTATGCATTAATTAATACCAAAATAAGACCCACAATTCATTAATATAAAACAACACCCAACACCATCAACTTTTGTACAGCTGTAGTGTAATCACTAATGAAGTTCTAATAACCACCCAAATTTCCCAAAATCACCAATAAATGACACGAGCATTATGATTATCCTCTACACATGAAACATAATAATATGGGGGCATATGAGGATGATAGGCCAGGCGGTAAGCCACCGGATCTGGATCTTTCTTCTGATCTCCTGCTGGCTTCTTCGGCGTCTCATCTTTTTTCTTCTCAGGCTCTTTTGCTGGTCCGACTGTAACTATTTCAGTGCAACACAGCTTTCTCAGTTTGGACACTATGCATACTGGATCAATGTCCCCTGTCACTGTCATCTTCTTGTTCTTCATGTCGATGGATAATGAATCCACCCCTGCAAATTTGCATCACAATTTAAACCACTAGTTTTTTTTTTAAAAAAAATATCATAAATACTTCCAACGTTGATCTTGATTTATTAGATAACTAATGACCATATATGTAGCAATAAATAAATTCAATACCTGAAAGACCAGAGACTGTCTTCATGGCTTTTTTCTTGGCTTTCTCATCATGCAACTCCACTTTCAACACAGCTTTCTGAAACAAAATAAGTTCATGTAAATTTTGTTATGAATCAATATCAAGATGATCAAGAAACAGGAATCACTTGAAATCAATACCAAATAATCTCTATATATATATAGAGAGAGAGAGAGATGATTCTCACCTTCATTTCAATAGCTTAGAGAGATGTGATCGAAGAAAAAGTTGAGATCAAACGGTAAATAAAGAAAGCTTGAGGTGAAGAGGTAAGGCGAGAGGAGGAGCTAAAAAATACTCGGTGACGAGGTGAAGAGTACTTCTTTGTGTGGGGTTTTATAGAGGGAGTGAGGAGAGAACAGTGAGTCAAGCTGAGGACAGTGGTTTATGGTCAATGAACTTACAATTGTAGGACCAGTAAAGGAAAGCACATTGGTGTTTTTGGCGTGGAAATTAATTTCGTTTCTAATTTGTTTACCGGAAAATAATTGTTTTTTACAAAGTGATTTTTTTAAAAAATAAATTCTTGAAAAGTGAGTTATTTTCTAATATTTAATGGTATCATAAAAAATAAATTGAAAAAAATACTTTTTAGTATTTGACTATCTCATGAAAAATAAATTGCTAATATTTTTTTCAAGTTTATTATAATAATGAAAAACAAATCTTACAAATTAAAAAAGTTGAATAAAAATAAAATTAATTTTTTTTATCTAATTTTATAAATTATCTCAAATAAAATAAATAATAATTAAAATAATAGAGATAAAATCTAACAAATAAAAAAATTAAAAATAAATTAAAATTAAAAATAAATTAAAATTTCATAAATTATTTCAAATAAAATAAATAACAATCAAAAGAATGAAGGTTAAAATTGATATAAAAATCAAATTAAATCAAATTTTAAGAGATGAAATTAAAGAAAAAAAGATTTGAAACAATATAGACAGTAATCAAAAGTTTGAAAATCAAATTTGATATAGTTAGCAAATAACATGATATTTTTAAATTTTTTACAACTCCTGAAAAGTGTTTTCCATCCAAAATAAAAAAAGAAAACTCTTTTATGAAAACAAACTAAATTTTTCTTTAACATGAAAGTATTTTTCGTTGATCAATTTTTTAATTACAAATAAATATAAAAAAATTTGAAAAATCAAAAAATCACTTTCCATAAAATAAACGAACTTATCATTTCATTCTCTAAGAATATATTTTCTTTCATTTCTTTTCATTTCTATTTTTTTTTCTTTTGATAAAAAAAGGCCATTGAAATCAAAATTGTAAATTTGGTGTAGATTTTGCTTCCTAATGATTGTTAAATAGCAACTTTGTGATAGTTAGCTCATTACACGGTTGGGGTGTTATGAATCCTCATCCCATGACATCTATATTGTACCTTGGTCTATACAAGCTGTTCCTATAGTTAACATGATAAAATTCAGATGACCTGGTAAATAAACTTGCAACAAGAAATCAACCCATGGCAAGGGTGATTTGATCAAAAAAATTAATTTTTATTTAAAATAATATTATTTTAATTTAAAAAGTTATTCAAAAAAAATATCTTTTATTTAGCCAGTCGAACCCACCGATTCATGGGCGGAGGCTCTTAATTAACCGTGGAGGCTAGTCTATGACAAAGGAACTCCTGCTCCTCTTTCTCAGAAACAACTCTCCAGTCTCTGGTCAGTGTTCATGCATGATATCTTCATTTCCTTATCTTTATTGTCGGGTAGAAACAGATCTGTTGTTTCTTTGCTTTGCTTTCAATCGGGAGTTAGGAAAGTTCCAGACAATGGCAAAAAATGCATGTCACTTTCTTAATCGAACCTTGTCAAGGTATCGACAATTAATAGATGCATGTGGGTTTGTGGCTGCGGTCGGTCAACGAAGATTTCTCTTCCTTTTACTATATATTAACCCACATGTCGATCACATGGCAATACCAGGGAAGAGCTAGCTTCGAGGGAAATTGTATCCTCAAAACTTTGAAGAAGTTTACATCTTGGTTCAATAATTTATAGAATATGCTTATTTCACCCTTCCAGGAATTATGTCCCGTAACCCTTTCTTGCTTCATTTTCAGTTTTTCTATGATTTTTTTCTGAGGTTATAATTAGTTTTGCCCTCGCGTGGTATCGTCTTCTAATTCAGTCTGTATTTGCTGTTTCCATTTCACATTCCGTGATTGACATGTCGACCTGTAGTTAATTAAGAGTTTATTGAAATTAATTAATTAATTAACTATCCCCTTATTAAACAATCCATCAGAAACCAATAATTGTTCAGTAGCTTTGTTGTTCTGATTAAAAAGCTATCCCTATGTTTTTCATTTTATTTTTTTAAAAAGGAAAAAAAACAACAAATTAAAAAGAAACATATATAGAACTGGCTAGAGGAATATGTTTTAATTATATATATAAATTCAAAATATAAAAACCAAATACATAATTAATTTGTGAAGCATGAGCATCGGTTAATTTGTTAGGCTATGAGGGCTAGGTTATAAATCTCTGTATGATAATAATTCACCGAAATTAGAAACCAAGCCCCGAAAGCTTGGTAGAAACTAGACTAAAAGAAAATACAATATTGTCGAGCTTTGTAAAAGCAATCCAACAGGTGCGGATTTGCTTTCGGGATGGATACGGGAGGAATCCAGCCAACTCAGATCGCTTGCTTTCTTAACTTATTAAAAGACTTGGTTCAGCCCAACAAATCTAGGTCTAGATTTGATTTTAATTTCCAAAAATAAATAAATGATTGACTTGTTTTGACGATTTTCCCCCCAAAAATAATAGTTAATTCAAGAAATTGATCCTCCTAATATATGATTTGTATGTAACTTAACTGGATCAATTCTGAGTTTTTTATAACTGTGCATGGAATCTCATGGAGTTGGTCTGAAGATTTTGTATCCAATTCATTAAATATTTTATATTTTTCTTATAAATAATGAAATCAAGTTGGAAACCTTTTCTCAGTCCTTTTAAATAATTTTTTAATTTAATTTATATACAACAAGTCCTAATGCTCTGATAGGATAGCTAAAAAATTTATTCTTCTTTAACTTTGTGAATTTAAATATTGAAATCATAGTTTAATATTGATGAGATTCGAGTGTATATTCTTGTAAACACGCATACGCGCGCGTGTATATTTATATATATATATATATATAAAAACTTTATGAAATTTAAACTTTTTATTTCCCGAAATAATATCTTTTACATTTAGAATTAAAATATTAAGAAATGACACAAATTGCATTAGGATCCTCCTCAACACTTACAACATGTGGATAATGGTAATGATAAGCAGTGATGTGAAGATCTTGATCTTGCTTCTTCGGCTCTTCTTTCTTGGGTTCCTCCTTTTGCTTTTCGGGTTCTTTTGCCGGTTCTACTGTAACTATTTCTGTGCAACACAGCTTTCTCAGTTTGGCAACTATGTGTACTGGATCAATGTCCCCTATCACTGTCAGCTTCTGGTCCTTCATCTCCATGGATATTGAATGCACCCCTGCAAGTTTGGCATCACAGAACAAATACTTCAAGATTTATAAGTTAGTGAACATAGCAAAGTTATCAAACATGTCGCAAGGTTCGGATCATGGATTAGCTTTAAATTAAACCAGGTTATGAGATATCGTCTCATGTTGACGGTTTGTTTATTTTTATGTTTTAAAAAAATTTTTAAATTTTGTTTTATTAACTTTAAATTAATATATTATTAATGTTTTTAAATTATTTTAATGCACAGATCTTAAAAATAATTTTTTTAAAAATAAAAATAAATAATTAATATATATTTTGATAAAAAAAATTATTTAAAAAATAATTACTACCGTATTACCAAACAAACTATTACTCGAATGAACCAGGTTTAATACTGTGTATCATAGAAGGAAAATAAATAAATTTAATACCTGGAAGCCTAGATACTGTCTTCATGGCTTTCTTCTTAGCTTTCTCTTCATGCAGATCCAATCTCAGCACAGCTTTCTGCAACATAATAAGTCCATGTAAATTTTTTTTATAAATCAATATCAAGATAATCCAGAAACTGGAAAAGAAGAAGGAAGAAATGAATTACAACTTGTGCACAAAAGATAGAAGCCCAGTAGGCCTTAACTGATCTCACCTTCATTTTCGCGGCTTTGAGGGATCTGGACAAAGAAAATTGAAGATCAAAGACGGCAAAGAAGAGGCCAGGAAATGGGAAAGGAGATTATTAGCTTGGTGAGCTGAAGAGGTTCTGGGGGAGGGAGAGAGATTTTACAGTGAAGGAGAGAGATATGAGTCAACCGTAGGACAACAGTCTATTTTTCAACGAGTAACAAAGGAAACAGGGTGGAAACCCGCTCGTCTCCAATAATTGCACTTTTTTAATGTGTCTTGCCTTCTTTTTTTTTTATAATCATTGAGAGAAAAACAGCCCCATAATGTGTATTACCTTCTTTTTTTTTTACTTTATGCTATTTACAAGAATAAAAAGCTACAATTGTGAAGAAAATTATATTTTTTTACTTCTAATTTTATTTTCATTAACATCCTTCGAGTTACAAAGTATAAAATTAATAAAATGTTCAACTATTTTAATATAATTTTACTTATACAGTCCCTTCAAAAAATCTTAATATATTAAAAAATAATCATTCTTTACTTATAAAATTTTCATATGATAATAATAACAATATTTATTAATAATATAACTATAAATTTAAAATTCAATTTTTTATTAAAAATAAATTTATAATCTAATAATTAACTATTATTTCTACATAAATTCAATTTTACGTCAAAATATGAACTAAACAATAAAAATAAATAATAAATACCTAATTAATTATTAATTTTTTATTTAATTTAAATTTATTCAACTTAGATTAATTTATCAATCATAAGTATCAGTTAATTTAATAGACTATTAGGACTAAGTTATAAATCTGTGTATGCTCCCGAAAACTTGATAAAAACTAGACTAGAAGAAAATAAAATGTCAGAGTTTTATAAAAGCATTTGCTCTGGGGATGGATACGGGAGTACGCAACGATATTTATTGTTGATGGAGATATTATTTTGGTCAAGAAGTCCACACATTCTTGTCATTATAGACTCACACTGGCTTTATTAGAAGCATCTCGATCCCATCCCCAACAATGGCCAAATTCTACTTAATTAATATTTTAATTAATTGAAGGACTGCTTTGCAAATGACGTATCAACTGATGACGTCTAAAACCACTTTTTCCAATTTTGATTAAGACCCTTTTTATCATCTACTGACGGTGGTGTGTAAAACTAGTTGGAAAATAGTATGAAAAAACCTGTTATTACTTAATTTTGGACCTCACAAACTGAATACAGTGTATACCTCTTTTGAATTGAGTGTAGGAGTTTAATTCATATTTGCTGGAAGATTGACAAAAACAGAGAAAGAAATATTTTTTCGAAAAAACCTGTTTGAGCTGTTTTCTACTCTCTTTATCCTTCCCCTTTGCTGTCAAAATCATCAGGTTTTCTTAGATTGATCAGGAGGCTTCATAATGCTAAATTCGTTCCTTCTTTATCTGGTCTTTAAGATTGGCTAAATCCCCCAGAATTTGCACCAGTTATCTAAAACAATTTTATCTCACTTTGAGTCCATCAAAGTTGTAGTCCGGGACACGTAGATGAATTTAGGTTTTTGAATTACTTGATTTCAATATCAGAAGCTCAAGATATCCCTATTTGAATATCTAATGTGGAAGCAAAGATTCCTGCAGCGAGAAGGATTTTTTTTGCCCGAGTTTGCAAGGACACAATTGCAAGATGCTTAAAGATTGAAGACCAATTGCAGGCCAATTTGAATCTTTTTGGACCAAGGATCAAATGGAAAAAGTGCTAAAATAAAAGGGATGATTTGAAGATAAAAAAATAGAAAGGAATTCTGTCGAAGGAAGACATTGAAGAAAACATGTTCACCTGCACAGTCAGCTGTTTTCTTTCTTTCCTTTTTATCTGAAATTTCTTGTTTGGTTTCCATGTTTCTGTCGCTAGAATGGAGAGCTGCGGACCATGTTTTTATTGCCTCATTTCAAAAGGAGCAGCTGGCCCTATAGAAGGAAAGAAAAGAGCCACACCATCCTCTAAAACTGGAAAGAAATCAGGCGTGAGCACAAAATCAAAATCAGAATATTGTAGTTTTCTTTTTGTGTTTTTTTACTGCAAATCAGTAGGGATTTACATCCTAGAATTAATGCATTAAATCTTTCCTAAATAGAGATATGTTAGACTATATATAAGCCCCTCTAATGACCTAGAAAAGGAGGGAGAAAAACCAGAGAGAAAGGAGTAGAAAAAAACAGCAAAGAGAAAGACAAGAAAAACACAAGAGTCAGAGTAAAAAAACACAGTAAATAGAGGGAGTTTCTTTCTTGCATTCTAGTGTTATTGTGAGGAAATGGGAGAAAAAAAAAGACAAGACGGAGAGGGAGAGGGAGCTTTGCTGCTAAACCTTGACAGCAACGTTCACTTGGTTTTATTTCATATTCTGCAGGAAAAAAAAATAGTGAGACATACAAGTAAGTCTTAACTTTCTCCTCCCTTGCTGCCTTTAAATCTGTTGTATTGATGTTTTAAAAACCTATTTTGTCTTTGCTTTGCATATTCGTTTTCAATTTTAGACTATACAATGAACGCTTGTCTTTTGTTGTTCCTGTCATTGCTTTGAGTTTTAAATGGGTGATTATGTTAAGAGTTGGCGGGTTTCTTTTTTTTTTCTTTTTTTTTCCTTCTTTCGCTGGTTCATAATTAAGGAACCGTGGAAGGGGGCTGTTGTTTCTGCATCATCAGCTCCATTTTTTGTTCGTGTTCCTCCATACTCTTTGATTGAAATAGCCAGCCATGTTTGCTTTGGTTTTAGTCCGCGATATATATGTGTTATAAAAGCATGCCGTCACAAGCTCTTCCTTTTTGTATGAAACTAGTATGGCAATTTCTCCCGGATTGGTAAAAGAAAATAGGTCATGAGTCATGGACACATGCAATAGGATTTTGATTTCAAAATTTCAGTTTCAGAACTTTGGCTCCCTTATGCATACTGGTTTAGTCCTTTCCAGTTACAGAATTTTAAGTTGATTTGGCTTTGAATGATTTTTGTCACGAATTGTTTCGAGCTTATTGTAGTTCTTATAATATGAATGATGGCTTGCTACTTTCCATTTTGGTGTTTATGTCTAATTGTGTTGTTTGCGTTTTGACAAAAAATATAAAAAAACTGTTTTCTTGTATGCTGCATACGACCAATACCCTAATATTTTTTTTATGTTCTTTTTTTTATACAAAAAATATTGGAAGTTTTGAAAATATGTTTTCGCATGGATTTCTTAAACATAAAAAAATTTGTTTTCTTGCATTTCTGGATTTTACAACATGTTTGTAAAACTCCAAAGGGTATTGGTTAATATTCTAAAAAATATAAAAATCTTATTTTGAGGGGAATTTATCTATTATTCACCACTAATGTTTGGATAAAGAAATCCTTAAAGGACAAATATCCAAAATATTATTGAGAATAATTTGTTATTATTCATTGTTAATATTTGGATAAAGAAACCCTGAGTGGTAAATATCCAAAATAATTTTCAAGGAATAATGAATCCACACACATCCTTGAAAGAAGACTTGATTATATTCGAGGACATTTTAATTTTTTTACTCCACGGTTTACGAGCCGTGAGAGTATAAAACACTAAGGGAAAAAAAATAGGTTTTTTTTAAAACGCCCTAGATTTCTAAATTTTTGTTCCTCCTCCTTGCGATTTACGAGTCGCAAACTCTTGAAATACTAAGGGAAAAATGAGCTTTCGAAGCACATGGAATCACCTTGGATTTCTAACTTAATAAATTTAGTTTAAATCAAACCTAGAAAAACTGATGGGATTAGAAAACACTAACACAATAGCAATTAGAAATTAGCTTGGTCAAAAGGATTCCGAAAAATTATTTTGGAATCTGATTCGTCATTAGCAGTTGATTTAATCACTAAAAATAAAATTGTCATTGATAAAAATTATAATCTAATCATGCAGGCTAGAGAATTATTAGCAAAAGAATGGGATATTCAGGTACTCCATGTCTACAGAGAAGCAAATTCAGTGGCAGATTGGCTGGCCAACTACGGTTTAACCAGGAGTTTTTTTGGATAGATTTTCTATTTACTTTAATGACCCTCCTGCAGGTCTTTATTGTATTTTGTATTATGATCTGATTGGATCAACTCTGCCGCGTTTAATTTAATTGGGCGTTTTAGCCCCGATTTTAACCAAAAAAAAAAGCAAACCAAACATCAAGCAGCTTACCTTATGTAGAGCGTACTAGGAGTGCTAATACCTTCCCTTTATGCAACTAGTCCTCTGCCTTAGAATCTCTGAAAGACCAGTTAAGGTTTCTAGTGAACGAAATACTAGGTGACGACTCCTTTACACAACAACAAAGACCCCGAAATCAATCGAGGATCGCTGCGACGCCGCGTTCCGCCGCGAGAGTGCAACAAAACCTATGGTTTTTTAATAGCCAACCTCTGTAAGAGTTAGTAGCTGTTTGTTTTTTAATTAAAAAAATTAAAAAAATTTAAATATTTTTTATTTTTTTATTTTAAATAAATATTTTTTTGATGTTTTCAGATCATTTTAATGCGCTGATGTCAAATATAATTTTTAAAAAATAAAATAAAAATTATTTTGACATATTTTTAAATAAAGAACCACACTTATAAGCATACTATTAACATTGAAGTTGTCCGTACTTGGACAAATCTCCATCATATTTCGATCCTCTGACTTCGTCTGATCACAGGTGAAGTAAGTTTAGCCTACACCATCTAAGCTTAAACATGTATGGTTTTGTTGAATTAATCTTAAAAAAACAGTAATCTTAGCAAAAGTGGACTTCAATTGTTTGAAGTGGATAACGTTGTTTAATTTCCTAGCTAGTTGATGACATGATTAGTATTTGTTGATGTAAACTTAAAGAATTGGTTTGGTAGCTATGAAGATTTGTTTATTTCTTGACTTTTTAATTAAATTTCGAAAAAAAAAAGGTGATAACAGGATCCTATCAAAAATATTATCGGAAATCTAAGACAATATAGTCCGACTACTGCAATATTGAAATTGATAGGTTTTTGTGGCTCTCTCTTTAGCTTTATGTTTCTGATCTCTAGAAGGTCTTTCTTCCTTTATTTTAGTGTATGATAGCAGGGAAGAGCAATATTTCTTATTTTTATTTTTTAATCGGATTCTTCCTTGTGAGTGTTCTTTCTATCTGTTATTATATATCTGAAAAAATCAAGTTATAATAATTGGATAAAACAAAACAAAAAAACCTCTCACGTGTGGAATTATAGATTGATCATGTGTAATTAATTTAATTCAAAATATAATTGACGTCCAT
>Ga0325414_1007359_pt1 | contig 11662 bp, 8 predicted proteins | sample PopdelMetagenome_8_FD_206183 | JGI IMG/M metagenome (GOLD analysis project Ga0325414, IMG submission 206183) | Populus deltoides microbial communities from Bellville, Georgia, United States - Leaf-PdKOR-R3 | ecosystem: Host-associated > Plants > Phyllosphere > Phylloplane/Leaf | place: USA... | reverse complement strand
CTCTTATTATTTTTCTAATTTCTTCCGGCTATATATTTATATTTTTGTGGGGGGACCCAAAAATGGGTTACAACAGATGCCCCCTCTTTATAATGCTGATTTGATTCAAGATGCTATGAATAATAAAACTCAACTTCTAGAGTAAATAATAGAGATTCCAACATTGCTATTTTCCTTCATTAAAAATGATTTTTATTTTTAAAAAAAAATCAGTAGCACCTCCCCTATATAGGAGATTACCTAAAATTTTAAATCTAGAAATACATAATATATACGCCACAAACCAATTGATTTTATTTAATTTCTTTCAAGAAATTATAATAATTCAATTTTGCATAAAATTCACATCTTCTAAGTGGTAATATATTTAATCCTAATTTTACAAGAATTTAATCTAAATTAAAATAATAATAATAATTAAAATTAAAATTAATCCTTCATATTTAATTAAAATTGAACAACAAAATTGGAAATAAATAACTAAAATTCAAAAACATAATGAAAAATTTATTTCAATAACAACTAAAATTCAACATAATTATTTATAAGTGGTAATATTTGTGATCCTAAATTTACAAAAATTTATTCTAAATGAAATAAATACAAAATAATAACTAAAATTCCACAAAATAATGCAAAAATAATTTCAATAACAACTAATATTCAACACAACTATTAATTCATAAAATTATTAAGAACACAAAATGGAATAAAAATAATGACCTAAAAAAATAATGCAAAAAACAAACAAAAATAAAGAAGAAAATGGAATGAAATTTTTTTACCTTTTATGGCATGCTTAGTTTTGATTGAGAATAAATAAATAAATAAACAAAAAGAAAATGTTAAAAAAACAAAAAAAAAAAGAAGAAAAATGAAGAAAGGCAATATTCCTTATGATGCGAAAAGAAGATGATACTTGATTTCTACTTGTGAACAGTTGAGAGAGAGAAGAGAAGATAATATAAGAGAGAGCAAGAAAGGAGAAAATGAAGCCCTGTCTACTATGTCTGTGGTCTTTTATATTAGGTTTATACCGTTGGAATTCCTGGCATAATATTAAATATTAATATCTTTAAATTTTCCATTAGTGCTTCCATCTGTGAAGTCAAGTTGAAATTCTCAAATCACGTGAAAATTCTTAGATACCCTCCAAATATTACTGATGGTTTTTCATTCTGTTAGTGAGCCTGTCGATAAAAGACTAACCAATTAACAGTAAGAAAGAGCATTAATTACCATCACTTTGGAATACTCATTCCATCGGTGATTTCATTGGAAAAAGTGTACCCCAATTAAAAAGAGCATTAATTGTTAGAGCGTTAGAGTTTCCATTTCGTTGGTGATCATTCCATTAGAAAAAAAAAGCATTAATTATCACTAAACAGTGCTAGGAAGAAGGGGAACAATTTTCATCGTCATTTCATGTGCTCAACAGTCTTTGGTGGCATAAATAACCTCTGCGGTTTACGTAACATTCCCATTTTGAGAATCAACATATCAATCATATAAAGGAAGATTATGGAGAAATTTTTTTTTTTGCCGAACTTATCTAGAAATTATCGAAATTTTAGCAGTGTCCTCTATTGCACGTGTGCAATGTCGCGGAGATCTTCCAATTCTTGTTGGTTTTGATCAAGGTAATCGGGAAAATGGGGCAGACAAAGGTTTCTTGTCTTTTATCAGTGGAGAAAGGGAATGGGAGTCGCCACCTAGTATTTTGGTCAATAGGAACCCTAACTGGTTTCAGAGAATTGGTATGGGGATTGGTTGCGTAAAGGGAAGGTATGAGCACCTCAAATACATCTTACCTGAGGTAAGCTGCATTGTATGATTGTCTGATAAAAGCTAATGTATTGTCATGTTTTCTAGTTGTAGATCTGTCTAAGGTTTAAGAAAATTCCTCCTTAGTAAGGAGATCCTCATTTTATCGGGTAAATCCTAATCATTCTAATATCAACAAAAAGAACTACCTTTTAATATCAGGAATACATCTTATGTATAAGTTCATAATCTTTGATATTAAAAGAAGACAAAATATTTTTTTGGTATTTTTAAAATATTGACCTAGTTCTCATAACTTTAATAAACTCTTATTAAAGCCAAAAATGCATGCTAAAACATGTTTTTTTTGGTTATGTGAAAACATGATATGAAAATTTCTATATTTGAGAGACTTGGTCATATGCATAAAAACAAAAATAATTTTTTTTTGTTTTTTTTAATTTGTTTTTTGCAATATTTCAGAGAAAACCGAGTATTTTAATACTGTATTTGTATCTTTATAGTATAAAAATACAAACCAAAATTAATAAAAATTGGTGGAAAACATTGTAGAAAATCACAAATTTTTCAAAAGATTTTCTGGATTTTCTGTTTTTTTTAATATATAATATTTAATATTATAATATATAATACATAATATTATAAAATATGTGAGCTAGGTCGGCCCAGCTAACTGGGTTGGACTCAACCCAAAGGGGTTGGGCCGATCAACATAGCTCTCTTTTTTTCTTTTTGTGGGTCTGGGCCGGACCCGACCCGACCCAACCATTTGGGCTAGGCCAGAACAAGCCCGACCCAAGATGGGGGGAATTATTTCCCTGGTCTGTCCTCTTGCATGCAGAAAAAATATCATTTTGCAATCAGAAGGAGATGAAGAAGATGGTGGGAAGAAAGGGAAGAAGAGTTACCTGGCGTAGAGGAGGTGCTGCCCTTGCTAGTATGACTGAGGAAGGTGGCTTCGCTGGTGATGCTACAGTGGAGGCTGGTGGATGGGGGAGAGATAGAAGAGGAAAGGAGCGGGCTGTAGAGAGGAGAGAGAGACCAACAATGGCTCTTGGTGGTCGGCTGATGGTTGTGTTGGCTTCCTGTGGCAGCTATGGTGGCGGACAGGCTAATGGTAACGTGGTTCGGCGGCTAGAACGACAGAGAGAGAGAGGGAGAGTGAGGATGGCAGAAACTGGGTTAGGGAGGCTAGTTTTTGGCTGACTTTAGACCTAATTTCCTCTCTCCTTGGACCATGAAAAACAAATATATTTATAGGCGATGGAAGAGGGACACTTTGTCTCTAGTGGTGCTAAATCTCAGCCCTTGGTTTGACCCGAAAGCATCCCAACCATTAGTTCAAAGTAGCAATGATGAACTGTCAGTTTTGTGCAAGAAAATGGTTGGTCGGGTTGGCCACTTTGGGGTGGCTCCACCGCCTATAAAGCCTCGATCAGCCCAAATGGTCTACATTAGCGTGTAGTCCTATAACTACCTTGATTTTTTTTTTCATCATTGTTTTTTTTATATAGGCTCCACCGAAATTTCGACCAAAATTTTGGTAGACTCTCCTCTATACGAGGAGGTTCCAAGTTATCGACAAATTCATATTACACTTCCAATTTCATTTTGCAATCCGATCCAATCATCCTAGATCTCAACTCAACTCATCATCACCAACACAACACATCTTATTCAATAACATTATACAATTTAAGTTCACAAAATAACAATGCATAATTCAATTGTTACATCATATAAACTATATCTAGCATAATAACATCATATAATGTTATTCAAGTGAAGGATTCGATTTCAACTATAAACATGCATGGTTAAATAGGTACTTAGAATTACAAACATTACATTAAAGTCATACATCCAAATATATGGGTTAATATTACATTTCAAGTTTTGGAAGATAAGTATCTTAATTTACAAATCATTACATGGCCGAAAGCAAAAGGTAACTAAACTAAGATCACTCTTGATGTGACCTTGATGAGCCTAGAAATAAAAATTAACATGTACATATAAATATAAAAAGGTAGTAACAAACAAAAACAATGACAAGTAATAATTTCTATGGAATTTCTTTTTATACATAAAATTAGGCATAGACTTCTTTTACAACATACATTTTCCATCTATTATCAATATCCATTTAATATCCTATCCCATTTGCCGAGAATAATTTCATCTTGAAAATCTCAATACAACTCAATAGTTTCGAACACCATCTCCTTATGAATCAATTCTCACTTGATACCAAGATATTCCTCTTTTGGTATCATTAGCTTATCTCATTCTTTTGAAATAACTAATCAATATTTTCTCTTTTATTTTTCAGAAGGTAATTGCCGATACTATTGAATCTCATTAGTATCATTAGTCTCCAATATTGGGTTAGACTAATCAATTCCATTTAAGTGCTGATATCAAATACAACCAATTGGTATCATTAACTATTTCTACCCTAAAATAGTAAATCAATTCTTATTCATATTTGGTTTACCATCAAAGTTGCCGATGTCAAGAACCCTTGTCATCATTAGCCTCCTTACCTAGAGTAGCTAATCACACCAGAAATGGTTGCTAATACCAATATGACCCATTGATATCATTAATTATTCACAACTTGGAATAATTAATCAACTTATCTTTTTTCCTTAACTAGGAGTAACCATGCTAATGTTAGAAATCTTTACCAACATCATTAGTCACCCAATTACTCGGAATCGACTAATCAATTTAAGGAATGTCAGCACCAATGAAACCCTATCAATACCATTAGCTATCCGAACCCGGATATCTAATCAATATCATTTGAAATGTTGGTACCAATAGAACCTCATCGATACCATTAGCTATCCAAACCTGGATAGCTAATAAATGTCATCTGAAATGCCAGTACCAATGGAACCTCATCGATACCATTATTTTTCCATACCTGGATAGCTAATCAATGTCTTCTCAACCTTTCATTTGGAACGATTCCCTTTCATTTTTCTTATTAACATCATATACATTGTAACCACAGTTGTCGAGTATCATTCACACATAACCTTAGTTACCAACACTACGGTCACTAAGCATCATTCACATAACCTTGGTCACCCTCATCACAGTGTCAAGTATCAATTTATGCCCTTAGCCACCCTTATCATGGTGCTAAGTATCATCATAACGTATCCTTAGCCACCGATACTACGGTAACCGATTATCTATCATTTCTCCTCCAATCTCCTAGTCATTGTGTATACATAATCCATAATGAAGCATGTAAGATAATAATGTCTATTCCAAAGTTATCATGGCTAATTCGATACCTATCAATGTATGCAAGGTAATCATATTCATTCTAATAATAACATAATTAATTTGATACATAACAATGCACACAAGGTACTCATGTTTGTTCAAATATTATCCTAGCTATCTTGATCCATACCATTGTACACAAGGTACATATATTCATTCAAACATTATCCTAACTAATTGATCTATATCGTTGTACGCAAGGTACTCTTATTCATTCTAATAATATCATCACAAGTTTGATACATATCAATGTACGTAAGGTACTCGTATCCATTCCAATTATATCATAACTAGTTGATACACATCAATATATACAAGGTACTCATATTCATTCCAATATTTATCAAAGCAATAAAACAATAAATTCTGAAATTTATCAATGAGTTTACACAAATTAAAAAGACAAGGTGCGATGCACTTACCTGTTTCCTTAACCGATCGACTTCCATAAACTCCTGACGACCTTGCTCCAAGCATCTATTCTGTTTGACAATCAAGAGATACAATTAGTACCCTCTTCTAATTTTATCACAATGTGTGTTCTCATACTATTGCAATCTCATTCACATGAATTCATCACCATGTTTTAATTTTATTTTCTGATTATTTCCTTCAACTACGTCATTACACGTTCTAGATTAGTTTTCACTCGAGAACATTGTTTACCATTTAACTCGTAAGTAAAGTTATGGAATTCAGTTTTAAGTGTAGTTTGGCTCCTTGGAAAGATAAGACACGGTTCTACAACTTTACTGATAGATCGGAAGACCAATTCTGCATTTAACACCCCCGAAATTATTTGTTATAGTACTCAACAAAATCTATCAAGTACAAGACAGTTCGACCCTTCTTTCATTTTCAGTCCATATATGGAGTTCTACAACTCCAAATTACGCGAGGTCAGTTTTGTTTAAAAGATAACATCCATACCTACAACTTTATGAAGAACCCAATCTGGAATTTCATCATTTTGATTCCCTAACCACAACTAAAAGGTGGTTGATAAAACTGTTATCTCCCAATACATAGACTGGACAACCAATATCTCCTTTTTCCTACTATCAATAATATGGTTGAACATGCCTAAGGAAAGACACTAAAGATTTTCTTCAATTGAAATCATAAGCAACGTGCTTTTGATGGTTAAACACAAATCAAGCCACCACACTTTCCATTCATTTCATTTCTGCTAACCTAATTTAAACAAATGTTTCATTAAGGTTCATGTTTTTCCCAACTCAATCCGAATGAATGCAATCCAAACGGTGAAGTTACCCACCATTATACCATGAAACACATACCAAAAACTCATAGCATTTTAACGGTTAGATATTCCTAGATCAAGACAAAACCAAAACAAACCTGAAAATTGACAATATATTATTCTCAGATGAATAACTTCTTTTTGGAGTCTCTAATCTGATCTCCACTGTTCATAATGAAAAGCTCATCAATATGACCCACATATCAAAAATTGATCAGGATCCAACGGTGGACAAAGGCAAAAACTGCCAGCGACCATAACTGACCTGTAGACAGATTTGCCTTGAAATGTTGCGAGGGCTTTATCTATCACACCAAATTAGAACGTTGAGATCCAACGGTCAGATGTTAGAGGGTGGTGAGAAGCATACTATATCCAAAAACCCGATCCATCTAACGGTGCAATTCATAGATATGGCCGTTTGAATGTCTGCTCTCAAGGTACTCTCTCTCCCTCTCTTTTCCTTTCACTCGACCCTCCTAGTTAATTTCTGCACAATTTTGCTATTTATATAGCAAATCTATCTATATTTACTAAAACACCCTTATATCAAGTTTAGGTACCTTTTCGTTCAACCAAATGCCTTTTCTCTGTTCGCTTTTAAAATACCATGCCAAAAAAAAAAATCTTTCTCTTTAAAATTTCTTTTCTAATAATTCAATACTATTCCATTTTATTTTATTTTAACTAGCTCATCTCATTTTCGGTTTTGAATTATCAATAATTTTATTAATATCATGAAATTTGTTCAGGGGTTTACAATTTAACACAATTTCTATTTTATTTCTCATTATTCAATTCATCATGGTGAAGTCTTTTGTTGGGATTTTACAGAGTTTCCACCGAGTCATCTGCATATCTAAATTATAATTTTTTGGGGTTTCACAAGTCCGTTGTCAGGGGATCATTTGCGTGAAAGTTTCATCCAATTTGGGGAAGAAATGAGGCGTCAAATGCCTTGGGAAAGAGATCCCTTAAGTAGCCTCTCTGAAGAAGAAGATGAACAGTCATCTTCAAAACGACACCGTTTTGGCCAAATACATTTTAGTCCCTTGATGTGTGATATATTCCTAATTACACCCCTAATTGGCTTCAAACTTTTGGTTTTGTTCAATTTTACCCCTAATGAACTTTAATTCAAGCCTCAGATTTCATCGTCTTTTTTCTTTTGGTTTTTAGTTTCGGATTTATGCAATTTGACCCTCAATTGATCCATAAACTTTCAATTTCTTCAATTTGACCCCTAATTCAGTCAACTTTAGTCCCTCTATTTATGCACCTTTTCCATTTTGGTCCTTGGTTTCGGATTTATTCAATCAAGTCCCTTACTGGCCATCAAACTTTAATATTTATGCAATTAAGCCCCTGAATTGACCAAATCAACTCTTAAAATTATAATTTGACCCCTAAACTTTAATTTTTTCCAATTAAAGCCCAAATTGAATTAAAAGTCAAGTTTTCTTGCAATCAAACCCTTTATAAATTTAATTAAACCTCCAATAAAATTTAATTGAGTCTATAAATATTTGTTTTTGGACCTTTCTTCTTCAAATTGAATTTTTCTTGTCAACAAGACTCTTCATCCGTAAAAAAATATACTATCAGATTTCAATACTTGTATTTTTTTAACCTCCTCAACCAATTTCTGGCAATTTTTGGGCGCTCTGGCATCCTCTTCTCATTGTTATTATTATTTTTTGGATTTTTTTGAAATATATCTTCTTCTTTTTTATTTTTGTTTTGGAAGACAAAAAAAATGAATTTGGGGAATAACCTAAAAATAGGTTATGACATCCACTATACCGGGAGGTTCCAAGTTATCAACATTCAGTATGCACTCATCTTATACTCATTTCTCAATCATGTCACAATCACTTTGAATCTCAACAGCACATCATTCATGGGTACATGCATAACATCTAACATATTCATTTTCATTCACATTAAACACACTAATTCATAATAAATAGAAATAAACAAACATTAAGATTACAAGCACAAAATAATACAATTTTATGTCCCAACACTTAATACAAAAAGGGTACTATTATATTTCAAGTCTTATAGTTCCTTAACGACAAAATACATTAATATTCATTTAATTCCTAAATCGTACAAAAGGAGACTAAAGGACCTAAAACATTACTCTTGGCGTGAATGTGATGGACCTACAATTTCATAATGATTGGAACAATTATATTAAAAACAAAATATAGTAGAGAAGGAAAATCACACAATGCATGCACATATATATAAACATATACTCAATGATATGCAATCATAGTTCTTTGAAATTCTCATTTAATCTTCCATTATGATGTCTCCATTCATCATTTCTGGAATCACTCAACATTCTCATTTTGTAAATGTTATCAATTGTATCCCCCCCTTTTCTTTTCATGAAGAATACCAATCGTATTGTTTCTTCCAAAATCTGGGGAGGCCATTGTCGACACTAATGACTCCTATCAGTGTCTTTAGTTATCCATACCAAGATCGACAAATCAAATCCTTAAAAACTACTGACATCAATGTAACATGTTGATGCCATTAACTATTTCCAATCCAAAAACCTGTTAATTCTTATAGTATCCTCTCTACTATGAACTTTACTCATATTTTTATAGAGATGAATCATGTCGTAGATCATTTGGAAAAGCAAGGAGTCCATAGAGAAGCAGATCTAGTTACTTGGTTTTAGTTTGATTTAATTTCAAAGTTTAGTTTTTGTTATGGCTTTGTGGGTTAATACAATAGTGTTTTGTTTAGTTATGTTTGGTTTGTAAAGTACATTTTTCTTTCTTTCTTTCTTTCTTTCTCTGGATAGCCATGCCATTTTCTTACTGGCTATACGAGATCTTAATAAGGTTATCGTCTTTTTTTTTTAAAAAAAAAAGTTAAGCTAGACAATCCTTCTATAAATATCAGCTTGTAATTGGAATTGCCATCCCAAACTAAAAAAATCTATGTAGTCCAAAACACTTAGGAATGCCTTTTACCCACTTTACTTCATCATTTTGTATTCTTACTAAAGGTAGATTTTCATAAAGCCTTCGACTCGATTATGTGGGAGCATATTGATACTACCATGGGTTATATGGGTTTTGGCTCTCATCGAAGGAAAATGATCTTTGAATGCTTGCCCACCTCCAAATTAGCCATCTTGATAAACAATTCCCCTAGTAAAGAATTCAGTCTAGAGAGGGGTCTTAGGCAAGGGGACCCTCTTTCTCCTTTCCTATTTGATATAGCAGTTCAGGGTTTGACAATTCTATTTAATAGGGCATCAGCTTCGGGTTACTTTAATGGCTTACAGACTTCTCCAAGACACTACATAACTTATCTGCAATATGTCGATGACACTCTGATTTTCCTACAAAATGATTATTCCTCTCTTCTATATGCCAAGAGGATTCTCCATTGATTTGAGATCGTCTTCAGCCTAAAAGCTAATTTCTATAAAAGCTCACAAATAGGAATCAACTTGGATAAGGACTACACTTCAGGTCTGGCCAACAATGTTTTCTATTGTAGTGATCCTTTCCCGATCAGATACCTTGGGCTACTTCTTGGTGCCAATCCCAACAGACTCTCCACTTGGAAACAAATGTTGTCCACAATCAGAGCAAAGCTAAGCATATGGAAAGGGAGGTTTCTGAGCATGGCTGAGAGGATATGTCTGATTAAATAAGTTTTAAGCTCTTTACCTATGTATTTCATGTCTGTTTTTTCTATGCCAAAGGGCATTACTAAAGCCATCTCCTCTATCATTTGTTCTTTTCTATACAAGGGTACCTCAAATTCTCATGGCATCTGTAACGTGGCTTGGCACAAGGTAATCAAAAGTAAATCCTCTAGCGGTCTCGGGATGGGATCTCTCCACAACAAAAATTTAGCTTTGCTTTTTAAATGGCTCTGGAATCTTGATAAAGGAATGGCAGGAGGGTGGCAAGACCTCATCCATTGAAAATATCGACCTTATTTTACAAATGGACACCCTATGTTTGCAGGTTCTTTATTTCCAACTTGGCATGGCATGGTATCGGTGATCTCCTCAAATCAAAGCATAGCCCTTCCTCTCTAATCCAATGTTGGGTTCAAGGTGGGTGATGGGAGAAACATCCGGTTTTGGATCCACTCTTGGCTAGGCTCTGTAACCCTTCTCAAACTCTTGTTTCCAAGACATTATAACCTTTCATTGCAGCAATCAATAAGCCTTGCTGATGTATATAGTTTGACCAATACTTCGCTCAACCTATCTTGGAGAAGATCCCTCTAGCCCCGTGAGCTCTATATGCGGGAGAGCTTAATTGCAAATGTAAAGCATGGTCTAGTCTTCTCTGATGGTGAAGACAACAAGATATGAAAAACTCCACAATTCCGGCGTCTACTTAGTTGACTCAGGTTTCCATTTTTTGATAAACTCTTTACTTCAAAAGATCATCCCTCCCCTATTCTGCTTTGGAAAGGGTATGCCCCTCCAAAAGTGGATGTGTTCATATGGATCCATCTAAATGGTAGTCTCAGCACAAAAGGTTTTTTAGCTGAGAGGAAGATCATTAATTATGAGGAAGCTTTTTGCCCTTTTTGCTGCAAAGAAAATTGAGACAATACATCATCTTTTCCATCTGTTTCCTATAACATGGTCTCTCTAGGGTAGATTCTTGAATTGGTTTGGTTGTTTAGGTTGTATGCCTGAAGATCCAAATCATAATCTTCAGGAATGGTCCAGCTTGATCAAAGGAAATTTTCAGCGTCATGCCATTACTCTTCTTTGTAAAGGTTTGTACTAGTCAATCTAGATAGCGTGCAACTGACTAATTTTCAAGTCCAAGGCACCAGATTGGGATGTGATTTTTTACCTCACCTTTCACCATTTATCCTTTTGGTTGAAGTCCACAATTAGAAATTTTAGTTACATAGGCTTCGATCTTTTTAGAAATCTTGAATGTATTATGAACTGGACTAACTAGTTAGGTCTCTTGTTGCCATATTCTCTTTTTAAGGTTCCCCTTGTACTCTCCCTTATCTTTCAGCTCCATTTACTTGATGGGCTTGCTTTATATATAATTCTCTTGATTATTATAAAAAACAATATGTATGCAATTAATCTAAAAGCTAATTTTTATGTCAAATCTTAGTTTTAACTATACAAGTGGACATGAATTTATTAATTATTTTTTTTTATGAGACAACATCGTAGGACTTACATAAACGAATAAATTATTTTATAGACATATCATTCCCATTAGGTGTGACTTGTTCTAGAATTTATTAGAAATAAATAAATATTCAAGTTTAAAGTAAAAC
>Ga0325414_1007354_pt1 | contig 11667 bp, 3 predicted proteins | sample PopdelMetagenome_8_FD_206183 | JGI IMG/M metagenome (GOLD analysis project Ga0325414, IMG submission 206183) | Populus deltoides microbial communities from Bellville, Georgia, United States - Leaf-PdKOR-R3 | ecosystem: Host-associated > Plants > Phyllosphere > Phylloplane/Leaf | place: USA... | reverse complement strand
AAGACATCGATCATGGTTTTACTGCTCCCTTGATCTGAAGCAGACTCGCTCTTAACTTTTCTATGCTCTAGAATCAAGTCTTGAACGAATTCATCCCTCTTTCTATGCAATATAGCCAACCTTTTCTCAACATTATTCAATCCAATCCATTTCAATGCAGGCACAAAATCTCCAATATTCGTAGCTCCACTTAATTCAAAGGTCTCTCTCACAATTTCTTTAAACTGCCTTGCTTCGCCCAATTCTGCTAGATCCTCTCCATAATATCGCTTTCTGGCAATCATCCGCGTAATGACATTAAGCATCAGATCGAAAAAAGTTGACTTGGCATCAATTGACATGAACTCACCACCCCTGCAACCTTTAAAAAGCTTATGAACCAATAACCTGGCCTCATCAGCACGTATATGATAGAACATCTTCAGGCGATTGGTTGATAAGATTTCAAGAGCAGCTATGCGCCTTAAGTTGCGCCAGTGGTTTCCATATGAGGCCCAAGTAAGCGTGGTATAGTTATATCCAAGATGTTTTCCAGCAAGCAGCCGAGGTCGATTTGCAAAAATTATGTCATTTTTAGATAAGCACTCCTCTGCAACTGAAGGGGATGATACGAGGATGACAGGACGAGAGCCAAATTGAATGGATAGAATTGGACCATATTTGTTGGAAAGATTGGCAAGAGTTTGATGGAGGGGTTTCTTGATGAGATAGAGATGACCAATTATTGGTAGGGAGAGGCCTGGACTCGGTGGAAGGTTCTTGTTGATTTTGCATAGGTGTTTTGAGAGGAAACAGAACATCAAGAAAAGCATGAAGCAGGAGTAGAATGAGATTTCCATGAAGAGAGTTTCCAATATTTTCTGTAATTCAGAAACTCTCAATAGTTCAGGTCTTCAGGGCCTTTATTCGTGCATCGCACTTCAGCCTTCTTTGCATATAAAACAGAAGTAGGAGGAGAAATAGCATTTAACTAGGTTATTGATTGTTCCGCGTTGGATGCGGGTCGGACAATTGTTTTTTAAAACATGAAAAATGTATACATTGTCAAAGTATTTTTTTTATTTTCAAGAAAAATTTTGATTATAAACTCAATCCTTTAATCATTTAACGTATAAAGTAAAGTTTTATTTTTCAAATATGAAGGTGATGATATCTTCAATCAACTCAAATTAATTTAAATTAATATATCAAACTTGTGACTTGATAATAGATCTCTTTGGCCTTTATAATATCATCTATCTAAAACTTATTTAATAATACGTTAAAAAAAATAAACAATCTTAAAATAGAAAAACAAATCTATTGCCTAGACGCTTTGTAAATCACAAGTAGTGCTTTCTGAATAAAAATTGATATTGTTGTAGCTTTATTTTCATTTGATTAAATACAGAAGAATGAGATTGAGTAAAAAAGAACAAAAAAAAATGATCTGATTTAACTTGGGTTAGAGTAACAAACTTGTAACCCGGGTAATAAGGATCACATCAATCCAAGCTAACTCGTCAAATCTGTAACTCAGGCCATTCAATCGAAATAATCCAATAGAAAAAAAATAAAAAAAATCTCAAAGCTCATTTTTTTAATTAAAAAAACATTGTTGAGTGATGAAAGCTGTAAAGAAGATACATAAAAAAACAAAAAAAAAATGTTAACTCGCATTAACTTTTCAAACTCATGACTCGGGTTACTAAATCAAAAATACCCCATTTAGAAAAAATAAAAAGCTTAATTATCAACCAATCAAATATTGAAGGATAAAATTGAAAAAAAATTCAATTATACAAAAGGATCCAAAAAATAGCAATTAAAAGAATGAGAATCAAAATAGAAAAAAAAAGTAATTCTACTTTTTATGGAAGGGTGAAATTGAAAAGAAAATAAAATTGATAAAGGGACCCAAAAGAAAAAAAAAGAGTAAAAAAAATAAGGATCGAAATTGAAATAAAAAATAAAAATAAAATTTTGATTGAAGGGTTAAATTAAAAACAAATCAATTTAACAAAAAAAACAAAAAAAAACAATCAAAAAGATCACATTGAAAAAAATAATATATCATAATTTAGGATTAAAAGATGTAATTAAAAATAAATCAAATTTTAATAAAAAAATAATGATTGGCTTTGAAATCTTAAAACATTAGGAGACAACCCTGAAATTTTGCAGGGGCAACATGGTTTTTGAAGGGAGGAGAGAGAAAAGTAGGGGGAAAGAAAAAAAAGTTGTTAGTAACGAAACTATACCACAAACAACCATATATGTCATCTTATAAGAAATAAGATGCATCATCGCATCTAATGACACGGTGAAAGCTGTTTTTTGACTTACAAGAGGTGCTGTACTCATTGCTAGAAAGGCGCGAGCACCTCACTCATGCTAGCTATTCTATTTTTTGTTTTTTTTATTATATTTTATATTTATAAAAATAATAAATTTTCCTTTAGCTCATTTTAATATCAAAAGAAATAATGTGAAATGATAAAGTATTCTTGGATGTCCGTTTTTGTATTTTTTATTTTAAGATTATTTTGATTGTTTTACTATATTTTTAAAATAAAAAAAAAGTTTTTTACCTCTAAAATATCTAAAAATAACTAATAAACTTTATATAAATACCGAACTACCTCCAGTTGCTAGTTTCAAGATTTTTGGTGGGAAGGCAACAACCAATGCTACGTTGTTCTAATAATGGTTCCAAGGATTATTAGCTTGTGTTTAATAATGGTGAATTGTACACGAGCCTTCAGTTACTGAAGTTACATTTACCTTGAAGCAATGTGAGGGCTGTAATAAGTTTAAGGAAGTGTCGGTGATTGTGGTAGAAATTAATTTTTAAAATATTTTTTATTAAAAAATATTTTAAAATAATATTTTTTTTATTTTTAAAAAATTATTTTTAACACTAACATAATAAAAAATAATAATTTTTTTCAAAAATATTTTTAAAATATAAATTTAAATGATGCTGGTTGCAATTTGACATGTGACACTTCACTTTTTTGGAGAAACAACACAAAGAAATGAGCCAATTTCAGACTGATAAAATCTGTGTAGAATGGGCTCGATAAAGACAAATAGTCAGCAGACAATAATAAACAGATCAAGGCGCGAGCCAGCCAAGCCGGACACATATAGACTAGACATGCAGAAATTACAGTTGCCAACTGGACAACTATATGCGATATTTGTTTGCTTGCAATTGTTCCTTGCAATGTTTCCTGAATCTGCCAAGCTATTGTCCGAGTAATGGGTGGGTCCGGGATCGAAGTCACATATCCTCTAAGAAGTTCCAAAATCATTCCGTATTTGATATGGATCGTCCTTCACTAAAAGTAGAGAATGGTAGGCTGAAGTTAGTTTCTGCAGTACAAATGTTCTTGGAAAGTTGAGGATACTCCAGCACCTAAATTAGCAAGAGAATGATAGCACGTAAGCAAGCTTGAAGAATTGCAGTTTAGGGTGTCTTGCAGAGCTTGAGTACGCTAAGAATAAAAAAGAAGGTTGGAGAAGATGAAGTTCATAATCCTTTACCCAGAACTAATGGCTGTTTATGCATCCAGAGTCTTGGCAACTTGCATGGAGTCAAGGACAAAAAAAAATCGGCTTTCTGTCAATCTAGATTATCATTGGAAGATGATAACTTAGCTATTGCTTGATCAGCGTTAAGAACTAATGCTGAGATCATGAATAATTTTTATTTTATAAAGGTAATTGATTTTTAATGTGATTTAAGAGATAATACCTGCCTTGAGAATATAAGTGTATTTATCTATGTGCAATTACATAAATGGATTTGGGGTTGTTCGTAAATGTTGAGGTGTTAATTTTTGAAGTATTTTTTATTAAAATTATTTTGAGTATAAACTTATCAAAATAATTTAAAAATAATAAAAAATAAATGTTAATAAAACAGTGGTTGCACTACTCCTACTCTCGTGGGATGTATTGTGTCGTGTCCGCACAGAAAACTCTCTGCATTCCATTTATAAGGTCACATGGAGTCACGTGTAGTCGAGTGGGTCCCATGATGGGGTACATCAAAATTAAGCTGAGAAAAAACAAAAAAACAAAAAAAAACCGGGGGAGATTCCTAGCTTCAAGATGCTTAGTCATCAACAAATATTTGAAGACAAATTCTATGTAAAAAGCATCGTCTAATGATCCCTTCAGGGGCTGTCTTGTTTGGTGTGACTAGAACTGTCCTTGCATCCTCGTCATCCCTAGGTGACACTTGTATAGTTATTTTTCAAGTGCCAACAATGTATTTTCTTTTTTCTTCCCTCTTTTCTTCTTGGATTCATCAATTTGATTTGTTTCTTTTTTCTTTACAACCTTTTATTTTTCCTCATTGTTAGTTTCAGCCAATTTTTGAATTTAAATTTCTGAGTTTCAGCCAATCTTTACAACCTTACATCCCTTTGGTTTAAATTTCTTTGAAAACGGAAAATCCAGCCAATTTTTCATACAATCATACGCAAATCTAATGTTAGGGTTTTTTTTATTGCACGAGAAGTTCACACTGAAAAAAATATAAACAGAATATTAAATTCAATTGTGAAATAGATCGACACAAAATGATCAAATTGAAAAAAAATTAACAAGGTAAAAAATAAAAAAACCAATTTCTTCACGTGAATCCACTGTGCAATTAAGGCCGAGAGTGACTAGAGATGCAACAGTGGGTCTCCTAGGAAATTTAGTTTTTCTTTTCCTGCCTCGAATGTTTCGGGTGCCACATGGAAGTTTTTTTTTTTTTGTTTTCTAATCTTCTAATTATAAAATTTAAAAAGAAGTCGTTACCACTATGAATTTAATGTCATTTTTAAATATAAAATATAAAGGTTGTTATTAATGATAAACTATATTATATTTTTCAGTACTTACCGTAAAACTTCAGAACCCTCTCTTTAATTTCTCAAGGTAGCTTTTTGTAATACTAAACAAACGCGTGTCCTTTTTTCCCATATAGAAATAGTCTTTTTTCAGGCTCGGCTCTCCTCCCGGCGACAACCACAATTAACCTAGCCCTTCATCTCTCTCATTATCTCTCACCTGCCAAGACAAGAACATATAACCCCCTCCGAGAAGATACCTGGAAGAAAGAAGACCATTTGCTCAGCAATTTCTTTACTTGACGCGCGTTTAGTATTTGTATCCATATATATTGAACAAGCAGTGATGTAAATTTATACATTTGACACTGTCCATTGAAACCAAGTTGACTGAAATTCAACAGTTTCATCTGTATCCACCCATTGGGTTTTATATAGCAAAACGTTAAAGCTTTAGTGGAAATGAAAGAAAGAGATGAAAACCCATTAGTCATAATTCAAGCATAAAAGAGAGGTCGGTGATATAACTATTGGAGAAGACTCCCACTCCACTGTTATAAAAATAAACTTCGATTCTGGTAAACAAATAAGAAGTCCAAAAATAACAAAGGAAAAAACTAAATTTTCTTTAAAAAATAAAATTAACCCATTACTTTTTCTTTAGTAAAACCATCCAAAGAAGAAATTTTGCATTTCTTTTCTTTTCAATTTTTTTTTTCTATTCTTCTATGATTTATATTGCATTATTGTCTTTTTATTGATTCTCGCTTCAACCAAGGTTACAAAGGTTACAAAATGTAGAGTTCAAAAACGTGGTTGTAAAATAAAATAAAAAAACAAATAGGATGCTAATAGTATTTATCTTTAATTTTTTGTTTATTTTGTTTACTTTGATAAAGTTTTTCAAATTTATATTTTTTAATAATTTTATCATTCAATATTGAATTAAGTTTCTTAATTGAACTCAAGTTTGTAATTTAACAAGTTATAAATTTAGGAGATTTATTCAAATTTATTATTTTTCTTTTTTAGCTCATGTATTTATTTTTCAATTTTATCCTTCAATATTTTTTTCTATAGGTTTTTTCACTAATTATGAAAATAACATAAGTTATCTCGAGTATTTTTATTTGCTATTTTTTAAAAATTTATCTTTTTTAAAAAATAAATTTTGATTTTGAATTAAATTAAATTAATTTCTTAAACATAAACATGTCATGCTACTCCATGATGTTTTTGTTTTCTTAAATATAGCTTTTTTAAGTTATTTTTTTTAATTGATTGGTTTTTATTATTATTATTAGGCTTCAATATTTTGTTTATTAGAATTTAATTTTCTATTTTGTTTAGATTTAAGCTTTATGGGATTATCACAATTCTAATATAAAAAAAAACCCAAAAACAACAAAGAAAATAAAAAAGATTTTAAAATAGTAATTTTCAAACGTAATTTATGCATATAAAGGAAAACAAATGGCAAGCTAGTTGCTCGAAAGTAAGCAGGTAGTTAAAATAATCTGATAAAAAAAATCAGCCTAATTGACCAATTAAATCTAAAATTATACTCTTTTTTTTACCGTATTAGCATTAGAGTATTTCAAAACTTTTTAAAACGTAAAAAAAATATTAACAATTATAGAAAGTAAACTCATGAGTGAGATAAAAAGTTATAAATCATCGCACGTGCTGATATCGCAGTTAAAAAAGGGTCCTTGTCTTCCAGGGTAATTAATGCTGATGTATTAAATATGAGGCGTCACTTGCATTCGAAGCTGGAAAAGTAAATGATATTTGATAATCAAACTAGCCAGAGACCGTGACCTTTTACAGCCAATAAACTTGGCAAATTAATATCTTCTGTTCAGCAGCATATCATAGTGGGTTGGGTGCTTCAACAGGCAACAGCCTCCTTCAAATTTGAGAAAGAAGGTTTGCCATCGATGGACGTGAAGTGCACCTGGCCAGTAAAGGCTGAGCCTTGGGCATAGTGAGTCCAGTCCCCCCTGTCATGTCCACCATCTCCTGGCTAACCCTGTCCCATTCGAAACACTGAAGTAATGACCCCAGAGTCAATCCAGCCATGCGCATGGCCAAACCTTCCCCAGGACAACTCCTCCTTCCTGATCCGAAAGGCATCAATTTGAACCCATCTCTAACTCCCTCGGAACCGTCGAACCTTTCTGGCCTAAATTTTGCTGCGTCGTCCCAGATTTTAGGATCATTCTGTATTGTCCATATGTTGACCAACAACATGGTGCCGCGTCGTATCTGGAACCCTCCTACCACACACTCCTCTGATGACTCGTGAGGCACTAGCAATGGGCCTACTGGGTACATTCGCATAGTCTCCTTTATGACGCAGTGTAGATAAGGAAGATTAGCCACATCAGATTCATCAATTAGACGATCGTGTCCAACAACCTTGTCAATTTCATTTTGTGCTTTCTTTAAAATCAGAGGATTGTTCAGCAGAAGTGACAATGCCCACTCCGTTGTCCCAGCTGTAGTATCTGTCCCGGCAGACAGGAGAACCTGCATACACGCGAATTAAAGAATTAGTGCATGAATTCGGACTCCTCGTGAACGGTGGCTGCTAAATTGTGTGCGCCTTGCACTTTGATCAATATATAAAAAATAAAATTAAAATAAATAGAAGAAAAAATCATTAATTCTAGGACTCTCACTTGCAGATCTTATGAGGAAATAACTTGAAAGTACTAAAATTAACGAGCAACTTTTCCCGTCATTTTTCATTCTATAAGACAATTAAGCCCACCTTCTTCTTCGTTTTTTTTTTTTTTTGGTAGATTGTCTCTGGAAAGTGAAATTTAACGCTTGTCACTGTTAGAAGACAGAGATCTTACCACCATAAGGTCCTTGATAGTTTCATCCTTATAGTACTCAGGTTCTGATTCTTGCAGTGTTAGCAAAACCTCAATCATGGTCTTGTAATTTCTCTCATTAGAAAAACAGCTCTTGTTATTCCCCATTCTTCTCCTATGCTCATCAACCAACTCTTGCAGAAACCCATCTCTCTTTTCCTGCAACTTCATCAGCCTCTTCCCCGTTCCTCCTATCACAGCTAACACATGTAAGAAGTCTCCCACAGCTGATGCGCCACTGACCTGGAAAGTCTCTGTCACGATCTCTCGAAATCTCCTCCCCTCCTCCACTTCAGCCTCGTTTTCACCGTAATATCTCTTTCCAGCTATCATCCTCATCATCACATTTAGCATGAGCTCGAAAAATGACGATTTCAAATCTATGATCTCATCGTTGTTTTTGAAAAGACGGCGAATCAAAAACTTGACCTCTTCCGTGCGTATGCTAGAAAGCAACTGGAGACGGTTAGAGGATAGGATTTCAAGGGAGGAGATTTTACGAAGATTTCGCCAAAGGTCACCATGTGGTGCCCATGAAAGGGTCGTGTAGTTGCGGCCCAAGTGTTTTCCTGCAAGTAGGTGTGGACGATTGGCAAAGACAATATCATTCTTGGTAAAACATTCTTCTGCAGCTGAAGGGGAGGAAACTACAAGAACACGACGGGAGCCAAGCTGTAGGAGTACTACAGGGCCGTGCCTGTTAGATATCTTGGATAGGGATCGGTGGAGGGGTTTCTTGATGAGATGGAGATGGCCTATTATGGGGAGAGCAGGGAATGGGCTTGGTGGGAGGTTTTGGATCTTGTTGCGGAAGTGTTTGGTGAGTACATAGAGAACTAAATAGAGGAGCAGAAATTGCAAGAACATGGTGGTTTGCTGTTTATACAAGAACAGACTAGCTCTGTCAAGACCGGAGATTGTTATGCTGGTTAGGGTTGCAAACAAAGCAGATATAGAACACATTTTAGCCTGCCTTGACTTTTGAATGCTCTGCAATATGCCCACGCACTACTAAAAAGAAGGGTATTTAGATGCGGTTTGGTCACGTGGTTACGGGTGAAGGCGAAGTCAAGAATCTTTTTCATCCTGGGCTACGAACAAATAAACATAAATTGTTTTTCAATATCCTTCATTAATAGACGCTATGCTTTCAGACCTTTTGTTTTTCATCACTTCATTAATGATACATAGAAATTTTCACATTATAAATCGAAGAATGAGCTAAGAAACCATACTCCATACCGATGGGATTTAAACAAGTGGCAAAAGATGTTGTAAGTGTGTGAAATATCATGGACTTCGATTAAATATTTATTTATTTATTTTTATTAATGTAGATATTTGGGTTAGTTCATGTGTACTCCGATTAATTCTACGGGTCCTGAAGTTAACGACCATATAAATCTTTAGTGGTCTTGAGGTTTGTGAGATTCGAATTAATGATTTTTAGAAAGTAAACCTAGAGCCTGACCAATTAGGCTACACTCCTCATAGTTGATTGAGTATTTATTTGCTTCTAAGAGATGAGGCTAAGGAGTAAAGAGCATTTGGGAACGTGGTACAAACCGCATTCCTCTAAAATTTATTTTTTTTATTAAAAATTAAATTTTTTGGTATGTTTTGAATCGTTTTGATGCGTTGATTTCAAAAATAATTTTTAAAAAATAAAAAAAAACATTATTTTGATATATTTCAACACGAAAAAATACTTTAAAAAGCAATCGCAACTACACTCCCAATCATAATTTTTTTAATTTTATTTTTTAAAAAATTAAAATTTTTAATGTTTTTCCATCAATCAAATACATATAAATTGGGATATGTATAAAATGGGTTCTTTTCTCCGGAATAGAAAATCCTAGAGACTTATTCAACGAGTAAGAAGAGAAATTAATGGGATGCCAAAGGCTAAGAAGCCCCATTGAAAAGGTACGAGGCTAATAAGAATAATGCAGAGGGAATATTTACATATATGGATTTGGAAAAAGATAAATAAAAAGTCTATTACTTATAAGATGGGATATTACGTTTTTTAAGATCTATTTTTCTACCTGGGCTACAGCCCACTTCAGTCTTCTATGCTCCTCCGCCCCTGCCCCCAACCACGTTAATAAGCGTTTGGTAATTAAAATAACAGCATTTTTAGTGGGTAGGACCCACATGGCACCGCTGATTTAGGAGAAGAAGCACCATTTTTTGCTGCTTCTCGTCTGGGAAAAACATTTTTTCAATCGACATCTCATATTTGTCTTGTACTTCTGTTTTGTGGGACCATAATATTAAAAGGCAGTGGTTTGTGTGCTTTATCATGCACGAAAATAAAACTTGCTCCATTGTAGTTGTTCACTAAAGTGACCAGGTTTTTTTTAAAAAAAAAATTTCAAAAAATCAATGCGAGTGAATTAATTTATTTGCACTGTTTATATAAAAAGTTTCATTATTTTTTTTAAAAAAATAGTACAGTTAAGTAATTTCACTCGTATTATTCACATGAATGTGAATAATATTTTTAAATTTGTTTTTTTAAATTAGTTTAAGATGAATTAAATCTACTCGTATTGTAATCTCAATTTTTATAAATGATAATATTTTACCTAATTTTATTGCACGCTCAAAAATTTTTAGAAAACTGTAGTTCTTGTCGAATGAATTTTGTACGTAATGAAATTGTAATTTTTTTAAAAAAAAATTAAGTTTTACTTGAAAAACTAGTATTTAATATTATTTAATAACACTACATAAATTAGAAGGATATCGCATGATGACGTAACATTTATGGAATTTGATCGCAATTCCAATTATGTTTTTGCTAGGTCCGACCCGGTTAAAAAAAATTCAGTTTTTATTTTTATTTTAATTGTATTTTATTCAAAAAATTAGAAGGAAATCGCTTGATGACGTAACAAAAACTTCAGTTTTTGTTGTTGCGCGCTTAAGAAACTATGGAAAATATAGTCCTTATTTGATAGATTTATTTCGTATGTGATGACATTACACATAGTTTAATGGAATAATAAAAAATATTTGATATCAATATTATTTATTTTATGATGTAATAACAGTAATTAAATCTACAATATTTAAATTAAAAATCATATATATATATATATATATAGAATATAACCTCAATTTGAAAAGCATTTTTTTAACCAGACACATTAAACTACTTTTTGTTCAACCTCAATTTCAATCACAGTTTTAACCAAACACCTATTTTTTTCAAACCAACCTCAACTAAAAGTACTTTTTATAAAACAACTTTTTTAAAACCACAACCACAACAGCAACCGCAATACCAAACACGCTCTTAGCATCAGAATAATTTAGTTGCAATTTTAGTAACAGATTAGCAACGGATTAAATATATATTAATTTTTTAATATTAACAACGGATTCAGCAACAAAAAATCAGATACTGAAAAAAATTAATATATTAAGAATCAGTAATGGATTTGTCGTTGCTAATATAGTTGCTGATATATAAAATTAAATTTTGACTTTTATAAAATAATAAAAATTACGTGTCGCTTTTTTATTGGTCTATATATATATATATACCCCCCTTGAAAACAACAAAAGAATTAAAAACCCCACAGCTGCAAACTTCATTCATTCTCCGAAAGAACCCCATCTTCTGTCCCTTTCTATAATTCTTCAAAAATCTAATTAACCCATTTCTCTTCCTTTCTATTCCTTTTCCAGGAGCCAAATCCATGTCCTTTTCAAATCTACATATCCTTGTCATGCGTCTACAAACATAACTTGTGGTTTTTTAACTTTTTCTCCAGTTACATTAGAGTTGCTTTACGCTTTCAAAAATTCAATCTCGCAGGGAGAAAACATGGTGTGATAGCAAGTATAATCAAAAACTCATATTTAAAAAATTATGTTTGTAATTTAGAGAGAATAATTTTGTAGATTTATTGCAAATTATTTGTTAAATATGGAAGTAGTGA
>Ga0325414_1007350_pt1 | contig 11671 bp, 3 predicted proteins | sample PopdelMetagenome_8_FD_206183 | JGI IMG/M metagenome (GOLD analysis project Ga0325414, IMG submission 206183) | Populus deltoides microbial communities from Bellville, Georgia, United States - Leaf-PdKOR-R3 | ecosystem: Host-associated > Plants > Phyllosphere > Phylloplane/Leaf | place: USA... | reverse complement strand
GTTGTTGTTGTTGTTGTTGTTGTTGTTGTTGTTGTTATCTATAATTTATACAATTAACCTCCCTGTGGTTCGACCCCGGTCTTGCCGGGTTATTTATTACTTCGACACTCCTGCACTTGGGAGAAGATATCAATCTTTTGGTCGTGTCAGCGGGTGAGCAAGAGACGAGTAGATTCTGTGAAAGAGGGTGGTATTGGCTTTATTGTCCCCCGAGCATCTTTAGAATGACATGTGATCGAAAATACTTGGCAAAACACAGATATTGCTAGAAAAGCTGATTCAAGAATGGCAATGAATTGTCAATCATATTGTTATGGAATTTTGCATTTTCTTTTGGGATCACATCTCATCCTTTAACGAAACATGTCTTGTTTTTCTCTCTTTGTTGTTTTGAAATCAACAGATGTTTAGTATTTTATTCTGAAAAAATATTTTGATCAAACTCCAACATGCGATAAAGGTTAATCAATCCTGAAGATTAAAAGTGTTTTGATTACAGAAATGACTCGATGATTGTTGAAATGACATGATAAACAACAAGAGGTGACCGAACAAATTTTGAGCTCACACACAAAATTGAACCACACACCATATAACTAGGTTTTAACAGTATGCATAATGACGTGTAGTGGATTTCAGTAGTTATGGACTCGTGAATCATAATGCTTACAAGTCCCAACCTTTACATTGGACGAGATCAAAATTTATCGGTTCTAACTGACCTTGCTTGAAATGAGAAAAGGCCATCTTTGATATCCCTTCACTTTTTAAAGATTATATCCCTTGTAGTCCCATTTTGAGCTGGATAGAATATTCATTTCATAAAAACCCTGACTAGGATCACACCCCACACTGGGGGCAAATGAGAGATATTTTAAAGACATTGATATAATTAATGGATAAAGAGGAAGGCTTAGAACAAAAGTCCAATCAGTAGAAAGCTTTGAGAAAGGGCTAAAAGAAAACACATAGACTGGGGGCATATAAGAAAATTTTGAGGAAGGCTATGAGAAAGCAAAAAAAAAAAAGATTGAAAAAAAGAAGAAGTTGAAATTGCCTTCACTTAAAGACAAGTCAAAGATAAAGGAAGGAGAACGCTTATCAATTCTATGAAGAGCAAAAGAAATTTCAATCAAGGAAAGGCACAACAAAAGTCAATACCAGAAAAAAGACAAAGCTACAAATGTGACTTTTGGTATCCATTATAAAGCCTCTGATGTTATCAGATGATTGAGGTTGGTTATTCATTAAGGAAAGGTGGATTTGTATTATGACTTATGTTAAGAAAAGTCTGATCTTTAAGGTTAGCAAGGTTATATATCGTTTCCTCTACAAAGACAACAATAGAAAAGGCATTGATGAATAGTTGATGTTGATCCTGGGTCTTTCAAACCCTCAAACACCTTTTGAGCCTGTGAAATTCCTTTCTTTCATAGCCATGAACCATAGCCTGCATTACGTGCTTTTAAAAGCCCTTTTTAATCGAGAAAACAATTTGAACCGACAAATAGCGCTCTCAAAACTTGAAGAGCTTTTCCATAAGGGTCGTGACTTCATGAATTAAGTTATTGGTTATTATGCATGCTGATAAAATAAGTGCTAAGAAGAGAAACAACCTTTCTTGATAAAGCCTGAGTTTTGACTTAAGCATCTTGTTTTTTTTTTGAAATTCATAAAAAGATCACCTCATCACAGACCCTCAAAAGATATACCCAAAATCAAAGTCTAAAATAGATAGAAATAACAAAAAAAAAAAAGCTATTTTAGTCTTACAACGGGTCAATTTCTGTTTTCAAAATACATGACAATCAAAGGACTGTATATTTTGAATAATGTGTGTTAGGTCTTTGACCAAAAAGCTTGATTTTTCAAAAGATCTTTTCAAAACTGACATCTCTCTGATTTCATTTCAACAATTAGACTTGAATAGACATAATCTTTGAAACGCGAGAGTTGATTCCAAAACAAGGAAGGTTATCGAACATAGAAGAATATCATTTGAGTATGCGAAATCCTTGATAGAAATGACATTGACGCTCCTCGACACTCTTTGAAAAGTTGAGCAGCTGGGGGCAATACAGTGGACCTTGAGAAGGAAAAACAAGCAGTATTCAGATCAGCTATGAGGCAATGAAAGATGATTAAATGATGAGTCAATGAATTGAAGACAATAGTGTTCAAAGAAAGATAATCAATGAACGAGCACATTCAGATTATACTGGGGGCAATGTCGTTCCAAAATAGTCCATGCTCTAGTGAACCCTGTCAACAATTGAGAAACAAAGATGTACCTGAAGGACACTTTCATATCATCATCTTTTGAAACATGGTATTCGATCGATGAGGATACACGAATGAATGTAATTGAATGGCGAAAAAATGCACACCACTAAGACTGACTGTGGAACAATGCTGCACTTGAAGGACAATCTTATATTGTCATCCTTTGAAATGTGGTTATCGATAGATGTTATCACACAACTGCATTGAATGAATGTCGGAAAGGGCACTCACCACGAATACTGATTGTGGGACAATTTGTTTCGAAGCCCAAATGCGCACTTCACCGCATGAGTATGTGTGATAAAAGCAACATTATTGATGAGGCCGAGACATTTCTCTTCACAATATGATTAGATGAGCTGAGGAGAATCTATTGAGAAGAACACTAAGCATACAACCATGAGCCTTTTATTGTAAGCTATGAGATGCATGTCTGGACTATTGGATAGTTTCCTAGAAGACTGATGATAACATATACTTGAAGAGTATTATTTCAATTGGGAGCAAATCCATGACTGATTGGCAATCTAAAATGATGTTAAACACTAGAAAACCTCCTGAGGGGTGTTGGCAAAACACGCACAACCAATCAAAGGACAATTCTTGAGAGAATCTAGGAGATGGATGATTTGTTCAACTCTTTCATGATGAATCGAGCAACACCACACTTGGAAGCATGGTCAAGCTTGAGAATCAACGAGAGTAGTAATCGTCATGGACAGCCCACGATAGGCACTGCACTTACATCTGAGTGGAAAGCTAGCACATGAATGAACCAATGCACTGAAAAAATAAAGAAAGCTTTGAATAACAAAGGCACCCTGTGATGATGGAACATTGAAGAGGGGGGCCTATATTTCAAATCAGGTAAGGATGTATGCATGTCATCTAACGTTGAAGCATTGCATATATTTTTGATTTGTTGCAGGAAAAATCCTCAATGTAGTCCGGCAAGATTGGGGACAAAGAAAGAATCATTGAGTTGATAAACAACAAAGAATCATGGTTTTGACCCTGGAATGGAAGGAAGATGAGATAAACCCTAACATTAGAGAAATCTCAAAGAAATAAGAAGATCAACGAAGAAGAGTCTTCAATTTGAATCCAATCATCTTGAAGAAGAAACATATTTTTTTGGTTAAAGAAGATTGCTAGAAGGAATCTTAAGTTAACCACCATGAAGATTTTATCTTTGGTTGAAGGGAGTCGTCGGATGGGATTCCAGGTTGACCGAACTACAAAGAATTTTGGTTCTGGTTAAAGGAGATCGGCGAAGGGATCTCAGTTTAACCTAACCACACACAGACTTTGGTTCTGGTTAAAGGGGATCGGTGAAGGGATCTCAGTTTACCCTAACTACAAAGTATTTTGGTTCTAGTTAAAGGGGATCGGCGAAAGGGATCTCAGTTTATCCTAACTATAAAGGATTTTGGTTCTGGTTAAAGAGGATCGGCGAAAGGGATCTCAGTTTATCCTAACTGCAAAGGATTTTGGTTCTGTTTAAAGGGGATCGGCGAAGGGATCTCAGTTTAGCCTAACGACACACAGATTTTAGTTCTGGTTAAAGGAGATCGACGAAGGGATCTTAGTTTAGCCTAACTATAAAGGATTTTGGTTCTGGTTAAAGGGGATCGGCGAAGGGATCTCAATTTAGCCTAACCACACACAAACTTTGGTTCTGGTTAAAGGGGATCGGCAAAAGGGATCTCAGTTTAGCCTTACTGCAAAGGATTTTCGTTCTGGTTAAAGAGGATCGGCAAAAAGATCTCAGTTTAGCCTATCCACACACAAACTTTGGTTCTGGTTAAAGGGGATCAGCGAAAGGGATCTTAGTTTAGCCTAACTGCAAAGGATTTTGGTTTTGGCTAAAAGGGATTGGCGAAGGGATCTCAGTTTAGCCCAACCACACAGATTTTGGTTCTGGTTAAAGGGGATCGGCGAAGGGATCTCAATTTAGCCTAGCCATGAAGAGATTTTGGTTCTGGTTGAAGGGGATCGGCGAAGGGATCTCAGTTTAGCTCAACCACACATAAATTTTGGTTCTGGTTAGAGGGGATCGGCGAAGGATTGCTGTAAAGGCAGAGTTTCAGATCAACCAAGTTGTGAGAAGATCAGTTTTGGAAGTTCACTTTTGTTTATCTTTACAAAACTTACTTTGTAAAGTCTTTGCTCCGTAAGTATTGTAAAGAAGGGGCATCTGTTGTAACCCATTTTGGGTCCCAGCACAAGAAAAGAGAAAATATATAAAAAATAAAAAATAAATATACATAATATATCAAAAAAAATATTAGTGAAAAAAGGATGGCAGAACGCCCAAAAAAATGGTCAAAATTGGTTGAGGAGGTTCGAAAATATAAATATTAAAATTTGACAGTATATCATTGACCGGTGAGAGCCCTATTGATTAAGAAAATTTTATTTGAGGAAGAAAAGTACAAAATCAAATGTTGATGGACTCAATTAAATTTTATGGAAGGTTTAATTGAATTTATGGAGGGTTGATTGCAGAAAAAATGTTTTTTAAGTCAATTTGGGTTTTAATTGGAAGGAATTAAAGTTCTGGAGTCAAATTATAATTTTTAAGAATTGATTTGGTCAAATCAAGGGCTTAATTACATAAATATTGAAGATTGATGGTCAATCGGGGACTTAATTGAAGAAATCCAAGACGAAGGGCCAAAATACAAAACGAGCGTAAATTGAAGGATTGACTTGAAATCTGGCGCTTTGGCTCCAGTTTTCATTTAAATGAAACGGCGTGTTTTAAACAAAATGACGCCGTTTCATGCATTTAAAAAAAAGAGAGAGAGAGAGAGAGGAAACGGTGCCGTTTTGAGGCGGCACTGTTTCTTCTTATGTGCAACATGGGAAGAGAAGTTTTGTTTTTTTCTTCCTTGTTTCTTCTTCTCCATCCCACGTGCTCTGTTAGAGCAAAAACTAGACGCCACCCGGCTCATGATGAGATGCTAGAGCAGCCGTACCCCGCAAGCGACGCCTCCATTGGCCACCTCTGCCGGCGCCGTGATAGAGCAGGAGACGTGCACCCCATACATGGGCAGCGATGGGACGGGGCAGGGTCGACCTCGCTCCCCCTGTCCCTATAAATACTGTCCCGAAAGGATGATACAGGGAGGAGGAACAAAGAAGAAGAAAGAAGACAATGAAGGGGAGAAAAAAAGGAAGGGAGACCGAGAGAGAGAGACCGACAGTTTTTTAGAGAGAAAGGAGAGACCGAAAGAGAGAAACAACAATTTTTCTAGAGAGAAAAGGGTGAAGAGAAAGGGACCGAAATGGTAGAAATGAAAGAAAAAGGAGGGGAAAGAATAGAGAAGTGAAAACAGGGAACAACCAGAGAGAAATATTATAGAAGGGGGGACATTTTGGGGAAGACAGAGGAGAGAAAGGGAAGCCATCAAAGAAGCAGGGAAGAACAGGAAGTGACATAGGAAGAAAAAAGAATATCAGAGAAGAAGAACAACCACAGCTGCCACCGTGCTTCCTCTCCACCGCCACAACACACCAACTGACCGCCGCTGACGGCCCTGAAGAGACAGAGGAGAAAAAAAGAAGATAACAGAAAAAAAACAGAGGAGAGGGGGCTAAGAAGAGAAACATAGGAGATAGGAGAGAAGGAAGGAAAACGCCGCCTCTGTCACCGCCACCTTCACCCACCGCAACCGTGCTTTCCCGCTCCAGGTAACTTTCTCCCCTCCCCTGCTGTTTTTTTACTTGTTCATTTTCATTTGCATGCAAAACGTGAGCAATTCACGTTTTGCAGCAAATGAAACTTAATTAGCTAGTTACTGTGTTGTGCACAGTAACTAGCTAATTATATTTGACTGCTTACTGTAACCAGCCCTTTTGTTCTTTTGGGCTGGAACATCAGCCCACGCGGTTGGGCTGAGTCCAACCTTGTAGCTAGGCCAATACAAGCCCAGCCCATACAATTGGGTCAGGTCCGGCCCAGTTCGTTTTTATGTTGGAACATTATCCCATTCTACGCGGCTGGGCTGAGTCCGGCCTTGTAGTTGGGCCAATATAGGCCCAATCCAGTTCATTTTTTTTAAAAAATATATATATTTTTGAAAATTGTGATTTTCCCGCGTATTTTTCTATGCCATTTTGATTAATATCGGTCTGTATTTTTATATCGTAAAGATACAAATCCAGTATTAAAAATACTCGGTTTTCAAAAAAAAAAATTTGTTTTCATGCATACGGCCAAGTCTCTCAAAACTTAAAAAAAAAATCATATTATATTTTTATACAACAAAGAAAACTTCAAGAAAAATATATATTATATCTTAGCATGCATTTTGGCTTTAATAACCAGTTTATTAAAGTCATGAGAACTTAACCAATATTTCAAAAAAACCAAAAAAAATATATTTTGTTTTGTTTTAATATCTTGGATTATGAATTTATATGTAAAACGTATTCCCGATATTAAAAAGATAGTTTTTTGATATACATTAAAACAGTTAAGTTTTACCCCATAAGATAAGAACCTCCTTACTAAGGAGGGCTTTTCTTGAACCATAGAAGGATCGACATGATAAGACCTTAGATTTTTTATCAGACAATAAAACAATGTAGCTTACCTTAGGTAGGGCGTATTTGGGGTGCTAATACCTTCCCTTTACGCAATCAATCTCCGTACCTGATCTCTAAGACCAGTTAGGGTTCCTAGTGACCAAAATACTAGGTGGTGACTCCAATTCTATTTTTTCCACTGATAAAAGACATGAATTCCTTGTCTTTCCATATTTGCCAGAATAGATAGACTTACCACACTTGATGATGTGGGTGGTGGGCGATTGCCGCGACGCTGCACAAGTGCGACACCACTAATGACTTTTCTAATATTTGAGGGATCATGACACGTTGATAGACAATGCACCTGAATTTCAAATATAAATTTATCAATTGTTTAATTGATAACAAATTAAATTGTTTAACTTATTTAATTATAATTATAATTTATATTTGGACCAATATATTAGGAACCTAATGTGTCACACACATTAAGAACCATTAGTTAGAAATTAAACTGTGATGATTTAATGAAGTATGAATTGATTAAAATATATTTTAGAAATTAAGACTGGAATATAATTAATACATGGATTATATTTGTAGACCTAAAAAAACACGAAAAACTTGATTAAGTTAATTTCTCCTGATTAATATATGGATATTATTTAGGGAGCAAATTGATATTTTACCAATTTATAAGGTTTTTCATATTTCTCTATAAATAGTAAGTTATGTCTCTTATTTTATATAGTTGTGGTTGTCTGTTAGACAAAAATATTAAATAAACATAAAATTAGAGTTAACATTCTAAGCATAGCAATCCTTCTCTCCTAAATAAGAATTTGAGAGATTTCTCACGGGTGGTTCATGTGGATTACTGTTGGAGGTCGGACAACTGGATGACTTGTGGTTTGTGACAACTCAGTCTTTAAAGAATTATTTAAAGCAAAGAAAAGATCAGGTCTTCAGGTAACAAATCCCTAAACAACTCTAGATCTGTCTAATGGGATCCTTGAGACTCTCAAATAATTTTATTTTATAGTTTTCATTGCGTGTATGATATACGGGAAACCCAATAATTTTATACTAAAACAAATACAGGGGACTAAAATTAACAAGCATGTGAAGATTGGTCGAGGTGTGCAATACACACATCAGCGAGTAAAGGAAGTCATAACACTTTAGTGGCACATGTGGCTTCCTTTAATAGCTAAACACCACCTTTTGTGGCTGTGTTAGTATCACGACATTTTTTCATCTAGGGCAACACATGTCATTTGAAGATCGACAACATGTTGCATACGACACTTTCTTTCTTATTTTCCTCTTTTCTCTCTCTTTTCATTGGAATTTAAGTTGATCTATTCATAATTCAAAGTTGTCCTCTAATGTTATTGTCATTTCAAATTTGGTTTTCATTCTTTTTTATTATTATTTTTTTTGCAATCATTTTTTAATTTTTTTATTTCACTCTTTAATCCAAAATTTTAAATTGTCCTCTTTTTTTCAAATTTGATCATCATTTTTTATCACTATTTTTTGTTTTAGGTCTTTTTATAAAATTAATTTTTTTTTTCAATTTCATCCATCGAACCAAGATTGTAAATTGTCCTCTTAATTTTTTTTTTCAAATTTAATCCCCGTTCTTTTGATTGCTATTTTTTTGTTTAGGGTCCTTTTATAAAATTAATTTTTAAAATTTCATCATTCGATATCAGGTTGGTCAGGAATTAAGCTTTGTTGTTTTTCCATGTACTGTGATCCCAGTCTAAAAATTAACCTGGGTTACAAGTTTAAAAAGTTAACCCGAGTTGACATTAGTGTTGTTTTAGGGATATTTTTCTTATTGTTTTTCTATTTTATTTTCATCCTTCAACATTTGATTTTTTTAGAAATTGGACTTCGTGATTTTCTTCGGTTTCCTTTTTATAGGGTTAGCCTGATTTCATGACTGGGCCCAAATTTAACAGGTTAGCCCGGATTGACTAGAGTCTTTCATGAGGCTATTTTTTTTTAATTTCATCCTTCAATTTTGATTGATTTTAGAATTAAGCTTTATAATTTTTTTTTTCATTTTGTCTTCTACTAGGTTATCCTATTCACATGATCCAGGTAGTAGGGTTTGGTGGCCTTACCCAGATTTGTAGGTGTTTTTTTTATTATCTTTTATTGATTTTTTAATTTCACTATTCTACATTGGTTTTTTTTTCTTTGGAATTGGGCTTTGTATTTTTTTTTTCTTTCTATTTGGTTTGTAGTCTCATAACTCGGTTTGCATGTTTGACATGCTAACTCAGGTTGACTCGGGTTATTTTTGTTGCTATTTTTTTTAATTTCATCATTTCGCGGTGGGTTGGCTAGGAATTAAGCTCCATCATGTTTTTTACTTTTAGCAAATGCTTTTTTTGTGCAGGATATTATGATCACTTTTTTTTTTTTTTTAATTTGGTCAATTTAGTATTGTTGCCCATTCTTTTTATCATCTAAATAAATAATACTATCTTATTTGATCTAGTCGGTTTTATGATTCTAGTAATAGATTTTTTTTACTTCTTTAAAACATACCTGCAGGGCATGAACATTCTTTTTTTTACGCTAAAAATAATTTTTAGCCCAACTCACGATATGACACGGACCCTTAATCTAGTACATGTCTAAATAGATTAGTTTTCGGCACATTCAATTCAATTTAAAATAGAGATAAAACCCATATTTTTTATTTTTCATTGAAAATTATTAACGAGAAAAAACCTTACTTCTTCTTAAACCAAAAATAAAACTTTTCCCTGTATTCATCGGGGGATACCACTAGCCTGTTTCTTGCTGATGACTAGCCCCTATATCTTCCTTACTTCCTCTTATTCTTTTTTGGATCTTTTTTGTTTTTTTTTTCTATTATTCTCTTTTATGTATTCCTTTTCCATATCTTAGATCTAGATCTCTAATTGTATATCTTTTTCATTTGTCTATTTTGAATAAATAAAATCTAAATCTCTATGAATCTAGCTTTATGGTTTCATTTGATCTTAGTTTTAGATTTGGTTTTATCTATATATGTGCTGTTACTTCAAGTCCTTATTTATCAAGATTTTGAATCTCTTTAATAAACATTCAAAGAGTATTTTTGTTTGTTTGGAGGGGTGTGGTATTGGTTGAAGAAGGTGTATCTTTCATCAATAAAGCTTGGTAGCATGGTTCGTTCTCTATCGATAAAAGATGACTAAACTCATTTTCTTTTTTTGTGATGTTTCATGTCTCAATATGGTTATCCTAAAGTATGACATTTCATAAAGTTTCATTCAAAGCTCAAATCATTATAAGGACAAATAACATGTTGAAGGACCAATCCATAAAACATTGTTGCGAGCTTCACAGGAAACTCACCTGCAAAAAATTAAGTTTATAATACATTTCATGTTCGTATTTTATGATTCCAAGGTTATGCAATCCACAAACTATAGATGTTTTATGGCTTAGATGAAAGCTATTAGGTGGCATCTTGAATAATTTTCATCAAACACATTTAAAGGTTGGACAAGAAAAAGATGAATGGGTAAATATAGGATAATTATAAATTCATTTTTTATACATGTCTGAATAAGTTTGTTTTAGGCATATTTAATCCGATTTAAAACAAAGATAAACTCATCGTACCAAGTATTTTTACAAATTTTTGTGTATAAATATCATAAAGACTTGGGGGCTACTAATAAACCTAAATTTAGGGGCCTAAAACCCCCCTTGATGCAACCATATTATTCAATAGTTTCACCCACATTTAACTAGTTTTTGGCCTATGTTTTATATATAAAATGCCTTGATATTCTTTGTTTTATGTTTTGAAGGCACTTTTGGATGAAAGATGCAAAAATGAATAAATTTGAGATAATTGGCAGATTTGACCTTCAGTCGATGTTTTGTGCAGAGCGTGAGCTCTGGAGATTGAAATGAAGTGATTCTAGTGACATTAAAAAGCTAACATCCATACCTTTCTGGACATCTAAGGCAAGAAAATAAAATAAGGAAGAGCATGGAAATCGCAGCCTTCAAAGTCAAATCTCGCAATCTGTCAGTGTTGACCTTCGGCTATTCCAACTTAAATATCTGTAGCTACAGAAGTCCAATTGATGCAAACTCAATTTTTTTGGATTCATGACTCAAATTTCTATACACGCTCCAAATTTCAACCAAAAAAGATGTCATATGAGGGAGATATGATTTTTCAAAGATGACATCTGAATTCTGTCAGCAAACAGGTTTCGTGAAGAAACGAGTTCAAATTACGTTCCGAAGCATCTAAACCGATATCCAAGTTTTTATTTCAGCAATTTAGCTCCTCTAAGTCAAAGCTTGAAGATTTCATGCAAGGCTATTTCTCCTTTTTTAGGAAAATAGTTATTGAAGTACTTAAATGTAAACAGTCTACTTAATGGAGGACTATTTTGTAAAATAGAGACCTAGGGTTTCCTAAGATATAAAAAGAATGAGAGAAGAGAAAGAGAGCAGCTAGCCAAGAAGAGAAAAGCGCCCCCTTCCTCTAAGAAACCCTAAATTATGCATTCTTTCTTCTTTTTGATTAGTTGTTCAACAAACATGCAAGGCTAAACACTTTTTCTTGGTTGCAAGGACACGGAAACTTTCGGATTTCAAGAACTGTGAGATTTATTTTACCTTTTCTTTTCAGTTTATATGATGAATATGTTTGTTCTCCTATGCTTATTTTTTCTATGATTGTTTATTTTAATTGCTAGAGCGGACTCTAAGTTATTATTGTAGACAATCTATTGCTAAGTTTGATATCAAAACCGGAGTTGTGGTATATGAACTTGTGAAGCAACTGAGTTTAATAATT
>Ga0325414_1007349_pt1 | contig 11671 bp, 5 predicted proteins | sample PopdelMetagenome_8_FD_206183 | JGI IMG/M metagenome (GOLD analysis project Ga0325414, IMG submission 206183) | Populus deltoides microbial communities from Bellville, Georgia, United States - Leaf-PdKOR-R3 | ecosystem: Host-associated > Plants > Phyllosphere > Phylloplane/Leaf | place: USA... | reverse complement strand
AAATTAAATTTAAACTTCACATTCATAAATCATTAATAAACTACTTCCAATCCATATACCATAATAAATTATTTTATTTATAATACATGTATCACCATGGTTTATCCAACTAATAAATTAGTTGTATTATCAATTCCATGACTTCAATTCCACCATTTTTCCTAATCCTTATATATTACAACAATAAGATTAAATAAGGATTTTGTCACAATTTAACAACCAACTTTAACAACTCATTTCATTTATTTTCATGAACTTATCCAAACCTTTATAAGATGGAAAATTAAGATTTTCCTTCCATCCTATTTAATTTGCAATTCAATCCCTCTCACCATGTTTCTTAATGTATTTCAACACTAATTTTATCATTACCCACATCCGCATTCCATCCTTTTATTTCTTTCGTCATTTTGCCAAATTTCTTAGTTTAGTAAGGATTTTTTTATTATTATTATTTACATCCTACTTGTTTATGCATTAGTTAACCCCATTAAATATATTTCATTGCAAACTAAAATCCTAACTTAGTCAAATACAATTTTCCTCTTCTTCCCTTTAGCCTTGCCGATTTGTTTTTTTACATCCAATGAGGGATCAATTCTTCTTTAATTCTAGTTTTCAAAACCTCATCTAAGGTTAATTTTATTCATTTGAGCATGGTAATTTTCCATTTCATCAATCACATACATTCCCTACATTTTTCTACCAATGCCAAAATTTCAAATAAGGGTAACATGAAATTTCTTCAACTTTGTACTCAATTAAACACTAACACATTCAATTATCATTCCAACAAACAAAATTTTATAACAATATCACAAAATAACAATTTCATAACAATACTACAACCAATATGCTAATCACAAAATTCCATAATCAACCACATCATCACCCAAGCATGCATGTATGAAATTTCTACAATCAACATAATAGAATTATATTTACTACTAAGATAACAAGGAATTTAATTAGAAGAAACCTCAAGGTGAAACCATCATTTATCTCCTTCCTTCTTCTTCCTTTCTCAACACTTCATTCTTCCTCGCTTTAAAACACTTAAATCACTCAAATATTTAGTGTAGCTCACCATAAACCTTCTTAATTATCTTAACTCTTCATAATCATGCCTTATTTTTAGGAATTGATGAGAGAATTGTAGAGAAAATGTAAGAAAATCCCTACTCCCTTTTCTCTCCCTATAACCCGCTGGACACCCTAAGCAAATTAGGGTTTATATAATAAAATTTTCATTATTTACATTTAAACCTTTGCCTTTCATATTTAAATTTATCTAGTCCCCATGAGTCATTTTCTTTTCTTCTTTTGGTCGGCTGGACACAGCCCTTTGAGAGCTGATATTTCAACTAATTAAAACCATCTGTCTTTTAATTATATTACCAGGTGTCTCTAGTATATTATTTTTTTTACCCGGTTACCGGTACTTTTTCGTGCAAATTTTAAAAATCACCACATAATATTCTAAAACTTTACCCCATGGTAAAAAAATATATTATAATGCTCCACACAAAGTTTCAACTCAATTTGTCAATCATATTAAAAGTTATATGCGATAGCGCAAAATTAGTCAAATTGCAATTTTCTTAAAAAATCTCAATTTCTCCGAAAATTCTGAAATTTTAACCAAAGCTAAGAAAATATATTAGAAGTCTCCACGCAAAGTTTTATATTTTCTGACAACCCGATCGAGAGTTATGAATTTTTAACGTAAGACTAGTTGATTTATGGTTTTTCATCCAAAAATCAAAATCTCCTTATTTCATCCTTGCGCAAAGCACCCAATTATTTTACTGTGTCATCAAAGCCACTTTACTATATTTATTTTTTATTATTTATTTTTATTTTTAGTCATTTATGACTTGTTCCCGTACCACGACAACATTACTGATTTCTCGCCGGTGTAATACTTTTTGTACCATTCTTTTCTTTTGGACCCGGGGTTTACATTCTTCCAGCCTTTAAAAATTTCATCCCCGAAATTTAGACTCTATACCTACCTAACCACGGTTTTATATATATATATAACTACCAATTTTCATTTTCTCAAGAAATTAACAATCCCATTAATAAATTTCTCTCATATTACCATTAATAGGTTTGTCCACAATTTATTTCTTTTCCTTTACATATCCGAATTTCTTTCCATCCGAATGCATACATCCGTTTATTTTAATTTCAAACAAAGTTCCGTAACATATTTCAATTTTCCATTGGTCACACAAAAATTTCCGAAAATATTTTCTATCATCCATGTTTGGCAAGGATAATTCCATTCACAATTCTACTTCCTCCACACCATATTATTTCAATTTCTTTAGCAATACTATAGGATTTTCCATACACCAATTTCCTCTTAATTTATCGTAACTTAATTATTTCCTTATCACAGAAATAATTTTCTATCGATTCAAATAAAAAAGTAAATCTCATTATATGTAGACCACCCAACCATTCTAAAAAAATATGCAATTTCCTTCTTTATTTCCCCTTTTTAGAATTTCTCAACTAAATTTATTTATTCCCTCGTTAACTCCACATTTTAAATGGTATTATTATATCAAAAAATTTAACTTACTATGCTAATTTTATTTTTTTTCAAAAAAAAAAAAAAACAATTATCAACCCATGCAAACTTATCTGGGTCCCTCTTTTCCTTGTCTCATCATCCATGCTAAATTCTTTACTAATGAGTCTAAATCCAGACACGATCTACCTTAATTTTGTCAAAAGTAAAGATTTTGTGCAACTTTAACCTGAAAAGGGCAGAGCATGTGTCCAAACCTTCAACTTGAAAGTCTCATCTCTACAAAGCTACAAACTCTAATGAAGCAAATACATAGGCATTCATCCCCTCCAATTGCTATCAGTCTTCGTCAAGAAAACAGAATACAGCTAAATCCATACGATATACTAGTACTTCATGCTGATTCCCATCATCATACAAGTTTCTTTGTTTCACGTCCATGTCAAGGCTTCGAAGCACAGGAAACCACATGTGACTTGAACTTCTCAAGTTCTGCCAAAACCTCATCTTCTGGCCTGTAGATCAAATCACTCATGCGCCATATCTGCACACGTTTTTATTAAATCAAATTTAAGCATTATCCAAATGACCCAATGTAGAAGTATCTCTAGAATACTTTTAAAACTCCATTCCCATCTTCATGAACACAGTTGGTTTTGCCAAATTATCCATACACTTGCACAATCACCAAGTAAGACACTTCCTCGGAAAGAAATTATTACCTGCAATGTCCCTCCTCCCCCAGTTGTATCACAGTCATCAGACACACTAACCAATGTCCAAGGATCAGATGCATTCCAATGGAAGTCAACAACCTTGTCCCTGAACGAACAGAATGAAGCAAATTTATGAGAGACTTTTCTGGCCACAGAAAATACAAAAGAATTTCAAAAAAGAACGGAGCATTCAAATATTGAAGATGTGCTTTATTATCAATCAAACATTGAAAGTAGGATTAAATATGGCTAAGAAAAACACATTAAACATGTGAAGACCAGAACAAAAGATAAGATGAATGCTTATTTACAGTGAATTTAGAACTTTTATGTTGACATCCTGCATCTGTGCTTGAAATGTCCCAGTTGATTTTGTTAAACCAAAAAATTCTTTATACCAAGGTAGATATGACCTTAACAAGCTCTTGAACACAAACACGTAAAAACCATTTGAGTTTTCCCTGATTTGACAGCCTTTCACAGCATGTTTAACATTGTATGTAATCTAGAGGACCACAAACAAGTGCTGGGTTGCCTCTGATTACTAAAGGCCAAATTCTGAAACTAGAAAAAATTAATGTTTTTCACATAGACATGGTAGCAGGCAATCAAGGCTAAGGGACAATCAGACAAGATGGTTGCATTAACTGCATGAACAAGAAAATGATAAAGGCAACCATACAATGACAAATGTTAAGGAATCATCTTGAACGATAAGATTTTCATTTTTCAATCCATTGATAAATGTCTAGTTTGATAAACATATATTCCAGGTACAACAAACACGTAAAAGGGAATCCTTAATATGAGTTAACAAAGAATCACAAACCATTGAGAATTTCTTGCAACTAAGGAACTGTTTTCAAGGAGAAAAACAATCTTACAAACCTGTGCCCAGCATGCTGGAAAAACAATCCTGCAGGGGAATTCAGGGCTCTAGTCAGACGCTCAGACCTTTTGCCAACCTGTAAGAATAGAAAACATCATTGAGGATGCATGCTAGTAAAACACCAACAAGGTTCCAATCAAACAGGAAAGCAGGCACCATTGGAACCAAACAAGCAAAGCAGCTTTAATTAGAACTTTTGAAATCTGAGGTAGAGCTGGGGGGAAAGCTTTTCCTCAATAAGGGAGAGGTTTAGCTTAAAAGCACCATAAAGAATGTTGGGTCGAGCTCAAGAACAACTGTGTTAAGAAATCCCTCATCCATGTAACAAACTAGGTGGGAGTCTAATTACATTCAGTTTTATCAGCTTTAGTTTTTTAACTTCCTAGAAGCATCCTCATACACTAAATATTTCATTTATCTCAAAGTGAAGAACCAGCAACCCAAATAGGACTTCTAATAGACAAGTTACATGCATGTACACATTCAAAATTACGCATTTTTGCAGAGAAGCTCCTCTCTATATAACTTTATCTTTACTGCATGCAATAATTAATAGACGAACAGTTTGGTCCTTGCTCCAGCTTCTTTTGAAACAATAAGGAAATCAAATATTTCTTAAAAACATTTCAAACTAGAAAAAAAGTGTATTCAATCCTTTTCGTTTTCCCCTTCTCTTGAGGATTTGTTGACTTTTGAATGATTTGTCAAGTAGGTCTACATTGCCAAGAGCCATCTGTTTTATATTCAATTATGTGTGAAGAGATTGGACACACAAACCTTCTCATAATCCCAAATGTTTAAGAGACCATCCTCCGCAGAACTCCCAAACACAGAAGCCTTATCTGGAGACCACTGAAAAAGAATGAGAGATTAATAAAATAAACATGACAGCTAGCACTTTAGGGACAACAAGTGACTACTTCCAATTAAAATTAAGAAGAAAAGGTCCTGGGGATGAGAAGAATAAAAGGAAGAGGTTGATTAGTACCTGTACACAGAGAACAGCAGCATTGTGACCCTCAAATTTATAGACAGGTGAACCAACTCCATTAGAAGTGAGGTTCCGTCGATCAAACATGCAAACAGAAGTATCTGCTGACCTGAAGAAAAATCAAAGAGAGTTAAAAAAAGATCTATATCATTTAATTTTTTTTCCTTACAATCACAAAAAAAAAAAAATCAACCAAACTAAAAATGATTATCTTGTTCACATCTTGGCAGCATAACATAACTGGAGGAAGCATAAAATTGAAACATACCCAGTTAAAATGAGGTTATCATCATGAGGGTTCCAATCAACACAGTGAAGATCAGCATTATGTGCCTTTTCAACCTGTTGACCAGAAACCAAAATAGGGTGAGGACACAAAAACATAGATAGTCAGAGCTGAGCTCTTTAGTTTAAAATTGAACAAGCACGATTCAGAGAATACCACCGAATGTTAAAAAGTAATAAGGCATGCAAAACATGAATGATAATTTGATTCAATTAAGTAGATATTAAAAGAAACACAAAATAAATAAAATACAAGTTATTACTCAGTTTCTAAGATAAAAACACTACATCTCATCAATGTGAACAGATTGTCAAAACAAGAAAAAGTCAATATATTCTGGAGCGGAAAGTAATGAATAATAACCTAGTTCCTCACCATTCAGAACAATCAGATCAGGTTTTCAGTTCATCAATGCTGGGAATGCATTCATAAATATTGCATGATTTGTCAACCATAGTCCAAGAAAAAATAGCAAAAACAGATACCAGGTACTAATAAGACCAAGAATATAAAGCAGAGGCACATAACCTTGATAGCTGGGTTAGTGCCATCTCGAGCATCCCATAATATAAGGCAAGAGTCATCTCCTACACTACAAAACTCCTGCGCACTTCAGAAAAATATAAACGTAATCAGAAATAAAAAGCCACGTCAGAAACATCAACTTACATGGTTTCCAACACTATAATTAAAGATAAATGCAACAGCACATTAATGAGATCAATTTTATGGCTACATCTTCAATCATACACATTATACAATGAACAAAATAACATATCATTAATGATAACTAAAACCATAAAAACTCAGAATTTTCATGAAAGATATTATACATTGAATACTAAAACAACAAACAACCAAATGACTACATATGCATTTAGCCAGGGCCACAGGAGATACCTGGATGGACAGAATGCCACATCTTCAACTGTATCCTCATGCCCCTGATATATACCTCGTGGTCCAACAGAAGGGCCATCAGTGGCTTTATCATTGCCATCCCCAGCCTTTTTAATGATTGATCCACCAGACCCTGGAGACTTTGTTGCTGGGTCAGTGGCAGATGATGTTATATGGTCCTGAATACTCCACAAAACTACTGACTTGTCCTTCCCTGCAATTAACACCCCCTATTTAGAAGAAAATTTTCATCAAGAAAAATCTAGTCCTAGTCCCTATCCAAGCAATCTAGACATGTACATAAGAATAATGAACATCCAACAAAACAACAGAGCCACTGCATAACAGTACACACCACAATGCATAGCTCAACCAAAAGGAAAAAAAACACAATAAGACAAATATGTTGTTTGGTGCAAATAGTAATTACAGCCCTAACTTTAAGAAAGTTACTTTTCAACAAGTATACACTATGATATGTATTCAAAAAAAAATATCAAAAAGAAGCAGCACATAATAGAACAAATTTGAAAAGTGATTTTCTAACCTCCAGAAAGCACATAGGGTTCAGTTGGGCACATTGCAAGAGCAAATTCAGCATTGTCTTGATGTCCAGTCAAAATCTGCAAGAAAGAGTTCCAAGTTAATATGATTTAGTGCCCCAAGCAAAAATGGGTCACTTTGGTAACAAATTATCAATCCCCGGTAATATCAAAAAAGGTCTGCAAATGCATGAATGATATAGAAATGCCTGGAATGCTACAGTGATGCAAGAAAATGTTTGATGTGAGAACCACTTGAACACAATCGCATTGGCATGTGCCTGCTCACAATTTACAACACTCTTTAAGGAAAATATCAACATGACCCGACTTTCCATTATAGTGAAACCAATGAACAATAACTACTAGGATTGCTGATTTATTAATATAAAAAACATAGTCTAAATAAATAAGTAAATAAAAGATAAAAAAATGCTGCATTTCAAAATCAAATTATACCAAATCTGGACGAGAGTTTGTAGCTCCAAGAACAGCATGGCGGTTAGGCTGTGCTTCAACATCCCATATAAGAACCTGAAGTTTTACAAGTCCATTCCAGGAAAAATTAAACAATGGAAACTAACAAAACTTAAGTAAAACCAAAGACAGCATAACATCAACCTAAATAAAGAAATCAATAGGTTCTTAAGACACTCACATCAGGGCTGTCAGTATGAGTGGCCACTATCTTACTATTCTGTGGGAGTTCTCTGATTCTATTTACCTGAAAAAGTATATTAAGTACAACTATGAAGAACAAGTTCAAGTGGGATTTCCCACCTTTTAGAAAGAAGGGCAAAAAATTAAGATCAGGGAGAACATGTAATAAAGAGCCATTGAGGCAAAGATTAAGTTCACGTAAGAAGAATTTCTTTTATAACAGGAAATGCAAAAGTAAAAATTTACAACAAACTCAAGAATAGAGAGATCAAGTAGAAATCTAATTCATACAGAAAAAAACAAGAAGTCCCAAAAGTTTATAATCAGCGTATATATCTGCATCACTGCATGAAATTGTAAATAACTACATACACTATGGTTGTGTACATTTTCTACATGAGATTTATACCTCTCCAGGGTGTATGATGGTCTTGTACTTCTTAACAAATGGAGAGCGTGCTTCTTCATTAAACTGGAAAAAAAAAAAAAGCAAATGGATGTTAACTAAATAAATTTAAGTTCTAGGAACAATTGAGGAACCTAACAGTGTATTTGGATGATAGAAAGTGAGGAAAGAATTTAGGGGGGAGAAATATGATGGCAGACAGTTACTTAAAATTGTTTGGATGGAAGAGAGAAAATGAGGGGAGAGGAAAGTGGAGTGAAGATTTTCCTTGGGCCCACCTTTCAATCTTTCCAATTTGGAGAGACAATGGAAAGATAATGAAAAAAAGTTGCTCATTCACCCTTATAATAAATTTTGTTTTCCACAAAATGAAGGGTAAGAAAGGATTTTATGAACTTTCTCTACAGATCAATTCCCCTCCAAATTCCTTCCATCAAAACAACAAGAGAGGAAATTATTTCTCTCCTGTAACTTTCTTTCCCTTCATTTTCAATTATTTCACTTTCCTTCCCTTCATACTTGGTTCCCAAACACAGAGTAAGAGTTAAGAGCAGGAAGAAGAAAGTAGAATACAACAAACAATGATGAATTACCTGAGATATGTGTTCCGCAGCAGCAACCCTAGACTTGACAACTTCACAATTTGCAATGACCAGAGTATTTGGAACACTACCATCAGTCTGACCACAAAAAAGAAGTTGAATAAAGAAAAATAACCATTATAAAGTACAACATTTTTTATGAGAAATGAATTTCTAAATTATCATAGAAGGTAATATTCATTGGCAAGGTAACAGGGGAATGAATCTCAAGAAGGGAAAAGGTAAAATGCAGGACACAAACAGGAATCTCGACATGAAAAAAAAGTCTTGCATGAAAGATATTAGCAAAATAAACCCAGCACCACAAGTCATACTCCATCAACAGAGTACCAAAATCTCTAAGACATTTCGCCCACAATTTCACATAGGATCAACCAGAAAGAGATGTCAAAGGGTATATAACAAATGCCCCTCCCAAGCTAAACGACTGACCAATTTCACACCAAACCCATAGGCTCCACTTATCACCAGTAAAACCTTGGAAGTTTCAATGTTGTTTCAGTGTAAGGATGTTGTTTTGGCTGATTTCTTCAGCCTTCAATACCCATTTGAGCAGTAAGATTTAAGCCATTTTGTTCGGAATGATTCTCTTTGGCAATTTCTTTATTGCCAAAACAAAAATGAGAGCATTTTGTCCAATAAGATTATAGAAGTTTCAGATGTTCGACTAAGGGAAAAAAACACTCATATAATATAAACAAAAAACTAGCCTGCTCGGAAAGATAGAGGCGCTGGCGATTCTTGTAAGTAGCTTGCTCAAGCTGCGGACCCCACCTAATCACAGAATCATCAATCAATAAGAAAAGAAAAAATAAAATCATTGAACTTTAATAATTGTACAGCCATAGAAATGGAGCAACAAGGTAACCAAACTGAAAAACCATGGCTTTGGTTCACAAAGAGATAAAACATCCCCAAGAAATAATACCCTAAAATCTCTCACTCTCTCTTAACCCAAAAGGAAATGAAGCATTGATAAATAATGTGTCCGCAAGCTGGGGTTTCGTCTTCAATAAAAAGATGCAACGCATTAAAGATCCGAAAATAAAGACGCTAGACAAGAAAGAACATTTAAACATGCATACCAGAAAGAAAAGCATCCATCAATCAAGAACTGAAAGGAAAGTATTAACCCTAGTAGAAGAGAGAGAGAGAGAGAGAGAGAGAAAATACCGGCAAGAGAGAGAAGGCCAAACGAGGTTGTGATTAGCAAGCCAGTCATAAAGAACAGGAACCAAAGACTTCCACTGAGTGTACTTGTCATCAACAGAGTGTTGGTGTGCCTTCTTTCCCTCTTTCATTTTGGGACCAGCACTTTGCTGTTGCTGTTGCTGATCTTCTTTGGGCTTGGGTTTTCGGCCTCTCTTCTTTGGCACCTGAGGAGCAGCAGCAGCACCTTCCATTTCAAAGAAAAAACGACTTTCTTTCTCTCTTCTAGTATGAGTGTGAGAGCTAAAACCCTGAAAGGAAGGAGGGTCCGTCCTGTCTACCTCGTATAAAGACTAGAACCAGCTAGGCTATCCTTTTATTGCTTTGCCAACCGAAGTGTATTTTTTCAATGAACTGATCCTAAAATGAAGGTGTGTAACTTTTGGGTCGGTTTGTATTCATTTTAATTTTTAATATTTTATAAATTATAAATCTAATCCATTTATTTTTTTTTTAACCCGAAGACATTGGATTTATATTACTAGTTTTCGTAAGTTAAGTTCAATTAGAATTATGATTTTGACTTAATAAATTAGCTAAAAACTTTTTATAAGCTAAAACAACAATTTATGATTAAAATATTAATTGAATCAATTGATTAAAATAAAAACAAATAATTAAAACAAAACATATAACAACAAATTAAATTTGTTAATATAAATATCAGATTGACCAGGTTTTAAAAATCTTGACATGTTATCAAACATCATATTAATTTCTTAAATTTTTTATTTATTATTATTTATAATATTTATATTATTTGATTTTAATCAATTAAGTCAAATCAGATAATACAAATATTATATATGCATCAGTTTTTTTATCTTACTAAAATATCCATGCTTTAAACATTAATATAATAAATATTGTGATTAGATAAAATTACTAATTGTAAGAGATTGATAAATAATTATGAAAATATAAAGTTTTAATATTTATTATGCAAATTCCAGTATTCAAATACAGAAAATTTAATTTTAATAAATACTTAACATTTTAAATTTTTGTAATAATGACTTACAATCTTGTAAACATGTGCTGAAATTTTTCCTAATAATCAAATTGGTATTGGGTCATTGGATTTGAGGAAGATGATAGATGAAATGAAAATAAAAGAAATCTGTTATAAATTCAAAATTCAAAATTCAAAGTATAAATATCTACATGATAATCAAAGTATCAGTATTTTAACAACAATAAAGCATTCATATTTTTTTTATTATTATTAATATGGGTGCTTGGTCCAGCTTATGCGTACCTCAACTAATCTCATGGGTCCTAAAGTTAACGATCATGTAAATCTCCAATGACCCTGAGATTTATGAAACTTGAATTGGTAATTTTTAAAAAGCAAATTTAGAATCTGACTAGTTGAGTTACCCCTAAAAGTTATAGCATCAACATTCTTGCTCTCTAAAGGGAGTCCTTAGCTATAATAATTAGTCTATGTGATTTTTTTTTCTATAGCATTTTTACAAGTTAAAAGGGCTCTCTATTTTGACAAAAGAAACAATGCTCGCTGCATATAGTGAGCACTGTAGCACTGCTCAAGTAGTGTTGGTGGAGAGGTGAAGCAGCGGGAAAATAAATGGAGGAAACAAGAGATAAAAAGAGAACAAGGTCTTTCTTATTTGTGTTTATTGTTTTGGTGTGGGTTTCGAAAATGTAGAAGATGCAGCAAGAGATTATCCAAAGAAGGTTAGCTTCCTTTCTCTCTTTTATTTTTCTGTTGATCTTGATTTTGCTGTTGAAAAAGTTTGAATTCTCTTGTTTTGAAGAATTTGGGATATGGGCCCTTTGATTCAATTTGAGAAAATTTGGATTTTAGCTAAAATTTCATGTTCTTAATTATATGATCTTTCTATTTCGAGGAGCCTATGCAAAGTGCAAATAGGGTTAGAAGTGGTAGATAGCTTGGTTCCTTTAGG
>Ga0325414_1007346_pt1 | contig 11673 bp, 8 predicted proteins | sample PopdelMetagenome_8_FD_206183 | JGI IMG/M metagenome (GOLD analysis project Ga0325414, IMG submission 206183) | Populus deltoides microbial communities from Bellville, Georgia, United States - Leaf-PdKOR-R3 | ecosystem: Host-associated > Plants > Phyllosphere > Phylloplane/Leaf | place: USA... | reverse complement strand
TAAACATTAGATTTTTTTATCCTACCTATTTGGATTGCAGCAAAGTCTAGAGAACGAGCAAGTTATGGAGCAAAGCAACAGTTTGAAGCGGGACGAGTGACTGATCAGGGATTGCATAGCACTTGCATTCACACCACATGACAAGAAATGAAGAAGAAAAAACCCATTAATTTCCGAAACATCATCAAGTGATTCAACATAATATAAAATGGTTCACAATGGAAGTAGCAGCGAAGATTAATTAATGGCTTGGCGAGCTAAATCTGCAACTACTTGGATCTTTGCCTCATCTTGCGACGTTTTCTCTTCAACCTCCTCGTTCGCTTTTTCTTCCACTGCAAAGACAGGTAACATTACCAATTAATCATTCTCGAGTCTTTTAATTAAACAGGCTTTTCATGATTCGTGTTTTCTAGAAATGAGAGATTGGATCACCTTGGCTCTCATTGTAGCAAATGGAGCGAGAGAGAAACCCTTCTGCTTCTCCAATGCCTGGACAAGCAGGTTGCAAGTTCGCGTAGGGGTTTGGCACTTCTCGGAGTTTTTATACACAAACCCTCACTTTATTCGGTTTGGGTCAATAGAATTGGGCTTGGAAACGGATCCAATGTGAAAATTGAGGCTTGTTTGGTTGGTTGTTCTAATTCTCATAAGGAGTTAAGGTTTGGCTCCCTGCCATGTGTAATGAAATCCAAACCGCTGATTTTGCTATTGAAATCCACGGCTTTGGGTTTTTTCTACAAAAAAATAACTATCAATTTTTATTGTATATATTATTTGCTATCTCTATTTAAACAATTATATAGTTATAATTCAATCTCTAGGAACCAATTTGCCTAGTAGTTGAGATGTGATTGTAGGTTTTGACTAAAAAAAATATCTAGTTAGAATAATAGTTTAGAGTATAGTTTCAAATAATATAATAAAAGTGCTTTTGGATTGTCTCCCATATAGTATTAAGGGAATATTTGCCTCGTAACAAGTTTTTTACAGGAAAATATTATTTTAGATTTTTTTATGTTTATTTTTTTAAAAAAATATTTTACATTAAAACTAATTAATATAAAATATTTTATTGTCAACTATCAAACTTAATTTATCTAGTAACTCATGAAATTTCATAAAAATATTTTACAAATATTAATCTAATTATAATATTATCTAATTATTTTAGCTGTTACCGTCTCTTTTTTCATCGTGATCACAATCATTTCATCATTACTGCCATGTGTTACTACCAACTGTTCTACCAGCATCATCATATGACCTTTTTTTTTTTACTATCATTATAATTTATTTTTTCGCTGTTATCACTATCATTATCGTTATCTCATTACTATTTTTCTTTCACCATAACGATGATCATTTTCTCACTGCCATCTTTTTTTTTATTATAATCTCTACCATTTCGTTACCTTTATCATTAAAAATTATTTGCATATAAAAATATTTTTCAAGTTAAACATTGAAAATTTTTTGACATGTAAAGTATTTTATAAGACAATATTCATATGAAACAAGGAAACAATTTCTAAATTTTGTTTTAGGTTAAAAAACATGTTTTGGTACTATCAATTTAGCTAAAAATAAATAAATATTCAAAATGCAAGTTGTTGGTTATTTTAAATTATAATAAATATTATTTTAATAAATATTATTTGTTTTAAAATATATTAATATAATATATATTTTTATTTTTTAAAATTTATTTTTAATATTAACATATCAAAATAACTTAAAAATATAAAAAAAATTAATTTTTAAAAAAATTCTTTTAAAAAATATGGTTAGATCGATGACAAATAAGATGTTTAAAGGCCGTGAGATTCTTGGAGCGAGTAAAAAGAGGAAAGAAGTATCGCCCGCCCGTGCCCTGCAAGGTGGACCAGCAAGCATCAGCGCTGGCCCCTCCAATTTCATCATCCACATAAATCGAACAAACCATCCCCAACTCTCCACCCTTCCCCCTCTCGTCTCTTTCTGTTACACTCCACAAACAAATCCAACCGCACAAAACCCAGCGAAAAAAAATCATTTTCATCCCCATCTCTTAATCTCTTTTTTATTCCCTATTATCCCGAAAAAAATCCACTCACACACAACCACTTGCTTGAAACGCACTATGTAAGTGACAACTCTCTCTCTATCTATCTCCAAAATCAACAGACCTGAGAGGCATTGGAGTGGCCAGCTATGGGAACTGGAATGTCAAAGGACGCAGACGGCAGCTCCCACGGAAGCGAAGAAGGAGAAGAAAATCTAGACCATGCAGGAGGTCAACTGTATGTTTCTCTTAAAATGGAGAATCTTAAACTTAAGGGCGAACTTATCCCTCATGTCTACGGTTCCGTGCCACTTGTTGGCTCTTGGGATTCTTCTAAAGCTGTAATACCTATTTATTTTTTATTTACTTTATTTTTTTTGTGTTTTTTAAATGTTTAACTTAAAATTTAATTCAGTTGCATTTAGTTTCTTAACCACTCATTTGCTTTTGTTCATGTTTCTAACTTAGCTTTCCATGGAACGTGAATCGGCTTCAATGTGGGAATTAAGCTTTGTCGTTCCACCTAATCACGGTAACTAATTCAATTTTTTTGTACGTGTCCTTTTTTTCCGGTAACTTTTGTTTGGCTGCTGAGAAATTTAGAGAAAAGAAAAGGATTTTTTAGGATTAGTATGTTAATTTAAGGAGTAATTTGCCTCCATTTCTTGCTTAAGAGAAACAGAAAAACCATTTTTCAGATTTCAATCAAACAGTAAACACTATAAGGCTCAGTTATTCATTATTATAATTTTCTAGGTTTCTTCTTAATAACCTTTTCTTTTATTGGTTAATTATGCTTTGAGTTTTAGAAACTTTGGATTTCAAATTCCTGTTGAAGCCAAAGCACAGTAATGCCCCTTGTGTGGTCGAGGAGGGTCCAAACCGGCTGCTCACCGGGGGGACATTGCAAGGGGAATCGAGGCTGGCGGTATTCAAGAATGGTGATGAGATTCTGGAGTGTAGAGTGTTTATTAAAGCTGACAGAGTTTCACCTTTTGATCTTGCGGCAAGTTGGAGAGCTTATCAGGAGAATCTCCAGCCTTCAACTGTTCGTGGAATTCCTGATGTTAGCATCAATTCCACGCCAATGGCAGGAGCTGAGGTGCATCTTCTTTTCTTGTTGCTATATGCTGCATAATATCTTATTTTTATCTTTGTGAGATTTCATTTCTTTTATGTACCAAGAGTGAGAAGAAAACGGTTTTAATTAATATGTTTCTTTATACTCTTATCATTTATTTGTGCCTAACGATTGCTGAGCCGCAAGCATTTCATTTATCATGAATTTACTATCTAAAATTATATGCTCTATTGCTCCTTGACCTGCGAGCTAAAGTTTTAGGTGCGATACTCTGATGTTTATCATCATTTTGTTTATGTTGTTGTTTTCTCAGCGAGGCTGTTTTTGGGCTATAGCCCATCCACTATTGTTCTTTTCAAATCACAGTTGATTAGAATTGGATATCACTGTTCTTTGATTGCTATTATTGGTTACCTATGGGCTAGGCCCTGTTTTTGGGCTCAGTTCATTTGTTATCATTGTCATCTAGTGTGTTTCTTAAGTTTTGTTTTCATATATTTAGATATGAGTGCTGGGTTGGGGGGGGGGGTCATTGAGCAAACTTTATATGGATCGCAAGTGTAAATTTTGCTGTGACCTTGTTGACAATGTGAGCTGCTCCACCAACTAGCTCAAATTTTCAAGTTGGTTGCTTAAATTGGTATTGGAGCTTGCTGTGGTAATTTTTAATTGTTGTCCTCTGATTCAAGTTTCTCTAACTAGGCTGCATTATCTTTTCTTTTCCCCCTTGCATGATGCTGTTATATGTTTTTTTTTTAAACCTACTCCAAGTCGAATTGAGACATTTTTTAAATGACATGCAATTGCAGACTTCTTTGTTGAAACATTTAATTTCCATCCTTTTTTACTGGGTGGATTGTTAGAGCCTGCATGTTATTGCGGCCAACTGCGCGGTTGGCTTTTGGCTGCAATAACAAACGAAGCCTTAGTGTCATGATCCTTTTCAATCAAAAAACTTGTGCATGCTAAAAAAAATATTCTTCCATTGTTTTTTTTCAGAACGGCTCTTCGGCTAGCTTGGAGCTTGATCTTGAACATTATGTTGTCCCAGCTCCATCAATTTCTGCAAACTCTGCTTTGGTGTATGCAGCTAACAATGCAGAGAATCCAAGGTTTTCCAATGTTGATGGCCCAGGCAATGCTTCATTTTCCTACAAGGATAGTGTTGTTTCTGCAGATCGACCTGCAACTATAAAGGTTTATCTTGGTCACCTATCCTGCAGATGTACAATTAGTTTTCATCATGGCCTACAAAAATTTAAGTCTACCTGAAATATGAGGATGTTCTTTTCAATCTTCTATCATTTGCCTGCTCATAAAATTCAATGTCTCTCCAATAAGGAGGACAATTTGATGACTTCAGCTTTGTCATGCCTGAACTTCAGATTTTAACATGTGCTATTGCTAGAATACTTAGGTTCATTCCAGTTGGTCAAGGAGCAGTTTGATGCTACCTTTTAAGATAGGGCATTATCATATTTTGGGTGGCTGCTTGATGCATCGTTTCTCCTTGTCATTATGTTATTCCAGTTCTGATGCATTTTACAAATGTTCAAATAGCAAATGGAGGTTGTTATCCCAGATCCATCCAAAATTTATTCTGGTTCTGGGATGGTCGAATCAAAATCAGTGGGGACATTTTCACCTCTGCAAAAGCAAGATGGTCACAGGGGACTCTTTGTGGATAGGGGTGTTGGATCTCCTAGGCTAGTTAAATCATCAAGTTCTAGTGCATTTTCTTCCGGTCTCAAACTGGACACCGAAACCAAGGTTTGTACCAAATATTTCTCACTGTAGGAAATCTTTCAAGCTTAATTATTTTCTGTACATGGTGGTTTTGCATCATTGTTTTATGCTGTGTTCCCTATATTCTCAGAACTCAATGCCAGCAGCTGCTGGAGCTGTTACAGCTGCAGCAGTGGCCGATCAGATGCTTGGACCAAAGGAGGATAGACATTTGGCGATCGTTCTGGTATGTATCTGCATAAGTTATTGGTCAGAACTGGTGATAATATTTATTATCCTTCTACTTTCCCTCTCAGTTCAATTGTAAAGATTTCCAGATTAGATTGGGTACCAAATTCTACAAATAACTTGAAAGTTGGATGCTGGAATTTACTTGGTGCTCGTTTATGTACTTTCAATTTTCATAGTTCAAAAACTAATCCATGAGCACTGTTGATAATTAAAAATTCTAACTATTGCTTGAACTGTAGGTTGGTTTACCTGCTCGAGGCAAAACTTTTACTGCAGCTAAACTTACAAGATATCTTCGTTGGTTGGGTCATGATACCAAGCACTTTAATGTTGGAAAGGTCTGTCATACATCCTTTGACTATTACATTTGAAAAGTTGAAGCGTAATATAATACTGTATTTGGCTGTAACAGTATCGGCGCCTTAAGCATGGATCTAATCAGGTATGCATAGGCCTTTATAGGTTTCTTTGGTTATATTAGTGGTTTAATGATTATTTTTTTAATGATAAAGGAATTTGTTCTGCATTGTTTGTTTTCATGAAACAATGATTAATGCTGTACAGTTCATAGACATACAGTGATTTTCTTGTTTGTGTGTCTCTCCCTTTTGTTAATTGAAAAACTCTTTAGTCTTTTCCATGGAATATCATTGTGGTGCTTCCTACAGCAATATTAGCTACAGCTACAGTTTTGTAATATTTCTTTGCTTGTCAATCATGTGACTGAATTTCAATAATTTCAAATAATTAAAATCCATTTTTTTTAATAATTAATGCTAGTAAAAACTTAAACTTTAATGTGATTTCAAGATCTGTTGAGCATTCAAATCTGCTGTATTATATTATGTCTGTTATCACAGTATAATGTGAAGGAGATTACAGGACGGAGTGCAAAATTCAATTGTTATTTTAGATATGCATATAGAATAGAAATTGATCCAGAAATGTTTTTTATTGTATTCTTGTACTATGTATTGCACTCATGTTATGCTCTGGCTGCATTTATTTATCACTTTTTGTTTTGTTTTTTCTTGATGATTTGTGTGGATGCAGTCTGCTGACTTTTTCCGAGCCGACAACCCTGAAGGAATGGAGGCACGAAATGAGGTAATATCTATTAAATAAGTGTTTGTATTTTGTAGACCACAAAAGCATTTTTCTTTAATCCTAAGACTGTTTTGTGTTTTTTTGCGGCCTGTTGGACTTATGGAACTTGTGAAACTGTCTCTATGAGTGAGCGAATCAATTATTTGGTTGGACTAATTCAATTTCTGGTTTAATAAATGGGTTGCTGCTCACTTTCTCATCTGGATATAGTGATGGAAGATTTATTGATTTCTAAAAGTTGTAAATTGTAAGGCATTAATTTCTTAAAATCTTACAAGTTCCGCATGATAACATCCGAATCAAATTGCTTTATTACAGGTATTATTATTTATTTGAAGTATCCTTGAGTCATTGAGATCTCAAGATCTTGTTCATTTGGATTTTCGACTCTTAAAGGTTTGTTGGCTAGTGGTCATTAATAAAGTGAAATGAAAGTAGGTAATAAAAGGAAATCAATTACTGTGCAGTGAGAATAAAGAGTTGAACTGAGTAAGCATGTTGCAGGATCTGACCTTTTAGCTGGTTCAGCAATTTGGCCCGTCCCAGATACAATCCTGGATGAATACAGTAACCCAAATAGTAATTAGTAGTAAAGCCTCCCAGAAAATATTGCTGTGTCCCTCAAAATATGCTGTTACTTCTGAACTATTATTTTTTCTTACATGGTTGGGAATGATAACACCATATTAACCTTCTCCTTTGCAAATAGTTTTAATGTATCACGTGCTACTAGGTAGCAGCACTGGCAATGGATGATATGATTTCCTGGATGCAAGAAGGTGGCCAGGTACACTATCATATATTCAGATATTAATGACGTTTCCGTGGAACTTTCCTAATCCTTTAGTATGGTTCATTTTAATTTCCTTGTAGGTAGGAATATTTGATGCCACAAACAGTAACAGGAAAAGAAGGAATATGCTGATGAAAATGGCTGAAGGAAAGTGCAAGGTACTAAGACCATATCATTGCAAAAGGTCCTGAATTTCACCAGTAATATACTAATATAATTTTTAGGTGAAGAACATCCTTTTGGGATGTGTACTTTTAATGTGTTTCGCCTTGAAGTGATATGCACTTTGGCTGCCTGTGTTATTTTTTTTTCTTTTTCCAAATCTCTGTGTCTCAAGAAACTGAATTTCACATATAATTGCCAAGTGTGCTATTTATCTTGTTATGATATTATTCTCTAAGCTTAAGAGTAAGATGCTAAATTTGGAAGTGTTACAGTGCCTAGGTGTGTCTTGATGTTTTTTCTTCACCTTTTAACTGCACAGTTGATATCTTAAAAGAAGGATAATATTATTCCCACTCCATAATCTATTCTTATTACTCGGATCAAAATATCCTTAATATTATTTTTCACAAATGATGATATTAAATGTTCGTTTTATATTTATATCTAGAAAATATAGCTAAAAGTACAAATTCTTTCCTTTTGTAATTAGGATATTTGTACTTTACTTTTTTTTTTTTTATCATAACTCATTACCAAATTTATTTTTTTGGAAATTGTATTTTGGTCATGCTACATTTTTTCCTCCTAGACATCATCCATCAATAAAATATTTATTTCAAAAAATTTAATAGAGTAATTAAAATTTTAAGAACTTCAAATTTTATTTACTTCTTTTTTTTAATTCAATTTTAATTTTTATAATTAGAAAGTAATATTTCAGTAAAATCTTGATTATGTAAAAACAAAAAATAGAAAAGACATTTCATAGTTTTACTAAAAACAAAGGTTAATGTAGTCTATCAATATATTTTGCAATAAATATGGAGTGGGAATAACAAACTATGGAGTGAGAACAACACCACCCTAAAAAGAAGACTTTCTTATTCTTTCGCTTCTTTTTTCCCTGAAGAATTTCCTTTATTTTCAAATTGCTAAAAGTTCCCCTTAATAACTCTTGTTGGTGGTCACCGAGAACAAAATTTGATTGGAAGGTGGGATACAACCAAGATGCAATGATTAGTCCCAAACTCTTTTGACATCTGTTCTCTTTTTGCTGCAGATTATTTTCTTGGAGACACTGTGCAATGATGAACGCATAATTGAAAGAAATATACGTCTCAAAATTCAACAAAGCCCTGACTACGCAGAACAGTATGGTTACTATCTGAAATTACCGGCTTCTTATATGTGATGGACATGGGTACTTACTACTTAGGCCTTGGTGTTATTTTCCAGGCCAGATTTCGAAGCTGGATTGCAAGACTTCAAAAGTCGGCTAGCCAATTATGAAAAGGTAGTTTCATGTGCTTCTAATATCTTCTCCTTTTGAGATTTGGTCGCTATCAATGAAGAATTTCAACTTTAGGTTAACATTCACTTTTATTTACCAGGTTTATGAGCCAGTAGAAGAAGGGTCTTATATCAAAATGATTGATATGGCCAGTGGACATGGTGGACAAATACAAGTAAAAGCACACCTTTTTCTTTCCCCTTCTTCCCCTTAATTTAATTGTTCAGAGAATTTTTGTTTTCCTGAATTCAGTTATATGCAGAAGAGGATGTAAATTGATAGTGCCGTTTTGTTCTATATGGTACCTTGGATAATTCAACTTTTTTCATGAACCCTGTATATAATAAAGGACGTTGTCTTTGAACTTACTATGTTCTATCTGATTATTCTATAATACAACTTGGTTTCATACATTCAGGTTAACAATATCAGTGGCTACCTGCCTGGGCGAATTGTTTTTTTCTTGGTAAGTTGTCCTGCCATAACTTGGATCAATTATTTCTTAGCAGATTATAGAAATGTTCTGTTGGGCCACTTCTCGTTTCTAATTTCTACTTCTGAAATTCTGTTATCATCTCTGCTGGCACTAGTGATACTCAAGTTTCTGTTGAATCTTAACTACCATGTTTGTTGAAAATAAATTGTAGTCTCGAGAGAATATTTGTTTGGAGATTTTCATACACTTCTATATGGAGCAAGAACATGGTCTTTGCTTGAGTTGCAAGCAATGGCTTAAATAAACAAAAAGAAACTAAGATGACTTAAGTAATGAAACATGATTAGCCATTATTGTGACAATCTCTTCCACTGCTATGATCTTGCTGATTTGAATGTCATTCTTTTCACTCAAACCAAGAACTTCTGTTAATGTGATGCAGGTGAATACACACCTTACCCCACGCCCAATATTACTTACCAGGCATGGAGAGAGTCGGGATAATGTTAGAGGTAGAATTGGTGGTGATACTGTATTGAGGTAGTGGTTCATGATTTATTAATTTTCTGGTATAGTTTGAATTTGAAGTAGTAAATGTTATATTTTGTCAAATTAGCTTTAATCTTGGATGACCTGTATGGTATGACTCTATTCTCGATCTTGTGTTCATTGCACTGCTACTATGTTTCACTATATTAGCACAGATGCCAAAAAGAGTATTATTTTTTGTAAAGTATGATGGAGATATTTGCAGGTAGTGTTTGGCATCATTTCCTTTTTGTTGTGTGAAACTAGCTCTCCTTGAAGGGATAATCTGCAGACTTTAACATAAAGCTCTTTAAATTGACCTCTTCAGCAGTCTTGAACGCTTTGCTGAAGTTTGTAATATTCTCCATAGAATCCCTGTTGGCTTCTTGCTGCTTACAGTATTGCAGTGAAGATCAGCATCTCTCTTTTACCCAAAAGTGTTTGAATGTAAATCTTTTATGATTAAAAGAGGAGCAAAACTGCTGAGCACGGAAGCTGAATGGCTTTCATAGCACTCTTGTTAGCAACATTATAATTGATACGCACCTGAGAGACCAAATATAAATCACTTTGTATCTATACATACCCACTTATAATATCTATTAATTATGCATGTTATATTCTTACCCTTTTCTTTATCATTTTTTTATTGAAGTCCTCTAAAACTTGATACCGATGCTGATAAGTTCTTTATGTTTTTAAATTTTGGAGGCTTTTTTTTGTCCTTTCAATATTCACATCTGTTTTTCAAAATCAATCCAAAGATGAGATTTGTCATAACCCAGAACTAGTCCCACCAATGTCCAAGAGCAATGAGATGCCTTGATGTGTGTCAATTATAATGCTACATTATCTAGTCTTTCTATCTTCAATCAATCTTCCCTTCATGTCTACTGCCAATTGTGGTTTCATTTTTATTTAGGTTTAATTCTCCATGCTGACATGTTTCCTTCAGCTTCTAATCTTTCTTTTTGACACATTCTAATTTTCTGCAAACCTTGGTTCTTCTTTGAGATTTGATTTACCCTACTCATTACTGGAATGCACTATACTCTGTTTCTGCAGTGATGCTGGAGAAATTTATGCAAAGAAGCTCACTAACTTTGTCGAGAAACGACTGAAATCTGAAAAGGCAGCATCTGTAAGCCCCATCAATCCTCACGATAAACCTTTTATGTCCACATCTATTCTGAGTGTATCTTTGAAAACCTTTTTTTTTATAAATGAGGTGCTCCTGCAACTGTCCTAACTTTTTTCACTTTAAGTAGTGAAGTTATGTGCGATATGTCTTCTAGCAATTATAAATCAAAGAATTCAGATATTACACAATCAGATTTTTGGAAGCTTTTGTAGCAACACCTTTGTGCTTCTAACCACAAGAAGTTTTTAAAGATAGAAAAGTGGGTTTTTAATAGCATTTTCATTTAAGATTGGCCCTTTCTTTTTGTGATGCTTTGATGTTTTGTGTCAGTGAGAACACCATGCTTCTAGTTCAGTTGAACAGAATTGCTACTATTTTTATCATGCTAGTGTGACTGTATGCATCTCATCACAGTTTCTTCACTTTGTAGCACTTCTTTTTCTTTCCTCTTTTTATTTTCTTTGGGAAGTAGGAACAATGATTTAACTTATAATTTATTTATTTGGTTCCTTTGATTTAACTATTTTCAGGAAGTTTTTCCAGAACATAAAGATAAAAAAAGTGGTATTTTAATAGGTTTTACATTTAAGGTTGGCCTTTTCTTTTCTTAATGCTTTGATGTTTTGTGTCAATGAGAAGGATTCTAGCTCTTAGTCGATGTTCAATTTAACAGAATTGCCTGTGTCACATAGCGTATAACGAAGATAAAACCAGGGTTCTCAAGTTCTAAGATTACAGACCAAACTGTAAAGAAATCTAGAGAAAATTCTCTGGTATTTTTATTGAATCTGAATAATAGTCTTCTTCTCTATAAAATAAACTAGACATCCCTATTTATGTTAGTATTAAAAATCCTTTATAGGAAATGATTTCTAATTAAAACTAACCTAATTAATAGAATCCACCTAGTATTAGAATTCTTAAATAGTAAAATACTAATTAAATTAAAAGTCCTAAGTTAAGTAGGAAACAAATAATTAAAATTCAAAATTAACTAGGAAAATAATTAAATCAAGAAAACAATAACTTCAAACTTCATATGAGATGCTTTTAGGTTTCTTTGCAGACTTCTTTTCAAGTTTGACCTTGTCAATCTAGTCCATAAACTCT
>Ga0325414_1007345_pt1 | contig 11675 bp, 11 predicted proteins | sample PopdelMetagenome_8_FD_206183 | JGI IMG/M metagenome (GOLD analysis project Ga0325414, IMG submission 206183) | Populus deltoides microbial communities from Bellville, Georgia, United States - Leaf-PdKOR-R3 | ecosystem: Host-associated > Plants > Phyllosphere > Phylloplane/Leaf | place: USA... | reverse complement strand
AAAAAACTTAAGTTGGCCTCATAAAGTGAAATGGTCTTGTATTGGTATCAAAATTTTATGAGAAGTTTTGAAAGACAAAAAAGTGTCTTGACAGGAGTATATGGAGTCTTTATATTGTAGATTTAGGAGGGAAGGAAATAATCCTTTAGAGGATTTGATTTGAAATAGAAAAGTAACTTCAAAACTTACATCAAGGATTTTGATATTCTTTGGAATATGGTTGAAGTTTTTGAGAAAAATACCTTGAGGTTTTTCATTAGGATGATGAAAGTAGAGGTTAAAAACTTAGTTAAAATGTTTGAACCAAAATCTTTAAAACAAGCTTGCACATTAACTATGTTACATGATAACACCCTTACCCATGAAACATCTTTATTCCTAACAAACAAACTTACCATTTAGCCATATACACATACCAAAACAAGAACTACCCACCACCTAACTACAACAAAAACTTACATGCACAACACAACGACATCTCTAAACCAATCCATACAAGCATTTTACTAACCCCAACCCCTAACCCCATCAATACCACAAGAACCATTAGACTTATAATGCATAAAGACCTGGATGAAATGAGAGCCAAAGGCCTTCATTTTTGGTATGATGACAAATTTGCGCTTGGGCACAAGTGTAAGAAAAACAAGCTTTATTCATTATAAGTTATTAAATTAGAAGAAGAGGGTAATGAGGAAGAAGGTGTAATGAATTTGAGGCTAACACTCACAATCCACATACATCTTTTAATGCTTTAGAAGGAGTTACTGGCCTAAACACTATTAGAGTCACTAGGAGGGTTGACAAACAGCCATTATTTATCCTTATGGATTCTGAAAGCACAAACAATTTTATCAGCACCCAAATAGCTGATAGGTTGCATTATAAGCTCACCAATATCAAACCCCTAACTGTTCAAGTAGCAAATGGTGTAGCAATGACCTGCATTTTAATTTACAAAAACTTCCAATGGTTAATGCAGGGAGTAGAATTTTGTGGCTGATGTTTTTATTTGAAATTAAAAGATTATGATATGGTCTTAGGAATTTAGTGGCTGGCTAGATTGAAAACTATCATTTGCAACTATGAAGAGATGTGGATAACATTTATGTGGCAAGGTCAAGAAGTGATTCTTAGGGGAGATGGTTTAGTATTAGTGGAAGCTGTTAGGTTCAAGAAACTAAATGGCTTATTGAACAACACTAGATTAGTTTTTGAAATTAATCTATACATGTTAAGATTCATTGAGGACCAGTGCCAAAAAGTGCAATTGATGTCTACTATGTTACAACCTTGTGCTAATGAAAATGCTGATTTTAAAGCTTTAAAATTGGGTTATCAAGAATTATTTAAGGAACCTAGGGGTTTCTCACCACTAAAAAGTCATGACCATAATATACCATTGAAGAAAGGGTCTAATCCATTCATCCTTAAGCCTTATAGACACTTAAGTATACAAAAGGATGTTGTTGAGAGGATGGTCAAGGAAATGTTGGATTCTGGAATCATCCAGCACAATTATAACCTTTTTGCTTCTCTAGTGGTCCTAATAAAGAACAAAATGGGTCATGGAGACTATGCATTAACTATAGGGTAGTGAATAAACTCACAGTGAAGGATAAATTCCTTATCCCTTTAATAGATGACCTTTTCAAGAAGTTAGTTGATGCAATTATTTTTTTCTAAAACTGACCTCAAATATGATTATCACTAAATAAGAATGTCCTATGAGGATGTTCATAACACAACATTCAAGACTCATAATGAGCATTATAAATTCATAATCATGCCCTTTGGCTTAACTAATACCACAATAACATTTCAAAGTCTAATGAATGAGCTATTCAGGGTTTATTTGAGAAAAATTATTTTTGTGTTCTTTGATGACATCCTTATCTACAACAACAGTATGATAGAACATTTGGAACACCTAAAGATTGTATTTAAGTTGTTAAAGGCTAACAAGTTATATGCTAAGGCCAACAAATGTGTTTTTTAGTAGTAATTAAGTAGAATACCCTTGTCATGTTATTTCTGAAGCAGGGATGTCAACTAATTCTTAGAAGATCAGAGCAATTTTGGAATGGGACATACTAAGCAACACTAAACAGCTGAGGGAATCCTTAGGTCTCACTAGTTATTACAAGATATTTGCAAGAGGTTATGACACTATCTGTAAACCCTTAACTAATTTGCTAAAAACCGATTCCTACAGGTGGATGGAAGATGCAACTACAACCTTCAATCACCTCGAAGGTATAAGTTATAACTAATCCACTAGTGTTGGCATTGCAAATTTGGTTAAGTAGTTTATTGTGGAAACAGATACTAGTAGTAAGGGAATAAAGGCAATCCGAATGTAGAAAAGACACCCTATTGCATTCATCAACAAGTCATATGGGGCAAAACAATTGGCACTCTCCACCTATGAAATAAAGATGCTAGCTATTCTTCATGCTATCACTAAATAGAGGCATTATTTGTGGGGTAAATATTTCAAAATCCACATTGATCACATTAGTCTCAAATATTTATTGGAGAAAAAAGATGACTTGTCCACTATAAGGGCATGGCTCCTATAAAAGCTACTTGAGAATTCATGTATTAGCCTTGAGGAGGGGCAACTATTGCAAGTGGGGAATTGATAAAAGAAGGATACGGGAAGGATTGGCCAGTAAAGGAAGAACTGACTGTTGAAGTAGTCGTTATGTTAAAATTATATGTATAAATAAAACAAAGATATGCTTAAGTGATTCTATGCATTTTAATTAACATTTTTATAGTTGTCACGTGTGGCTTAGAAATAAATGGCTAGGCGATGAATTCTAGATTGATTATTTCTGTTTATTTTTTTTTCTATTGTAACAGACGCCATAAAAAATTGATGAATTAAATAATACTTCAAGGAATTCGAAGATTCCTCTCTCTCTCTCTCTCTCTCTCTCTCCCCCCTTATCTAACCTTCTCTTTTTTATTCTTCATGCTTCTATTCTTCCATTAATTCTTCTGTGATTTCTTAATGGTGAATATGAAAATTTAGTTTGCTTTAAAACCTTTATGATAAACACTCTTAATCAATCATGATGCCAATGATCTTCTTAATAAGATAAATAGATTGAGAGATTAAGACTGAGAGATTGAAAAAAGACAGAGAGCTTAGAGCGGTTGGGTTTAATAATACTAGGTTTGATAATAATTGAGTAATCAACTAGCAAACACTTTATAATTACTACTTTTGGCATTGATTTCTCAAATGATGTGAAAAAACATGTAAAGATTGAGAGAAAAAAATATAGAGAGAATGAGAGGGTGTGAGAGTAGAGATAAAGATAGCTTGAGGGGCTGGGTCTAATAATTGCATTAAGGTTAGATCAAATGAAATTTTATTATTTATACTAGGTTCAAATTGGTTTGAACAGGTTTGATTCAGACCAGTTCAATCAATTTCAGTCTTTTAGAATTAAAACTGAATCAAACCGAATTGTTTTTTTCTAAATGGTTTATTTAATTTTTTTCACGGTTTAATTTTTTTAATTTTATTAGTTTGTTGGGGTTTTTTTTTAAAAGATTTTAGATATTTTTTGTTTTTACGGTGAAAAAATATTTTTTAAAAAATTTATTTTTTTTTCAAATTAATTTTTTATATATATTTTTAAATTATTGTAATAATTCGAAAAAGTACGAATCTGGGCATAAGTATCATGTGTGTATTTCATTTTACTTTGGATTATTTTTGTTGTGCTCTCCTCCCTCGAAGCTCTGGCATTATTTGATAGGAAGCTTTTAACTATTTTTTTTTTTTCATTCTTTTTGGGTTGCTTCCCAATAATTGAAAAGGTGTCTTGTATCCATTGAACTCTCTCCATTTAAGGTTTTCTAGGATTTCCTTTGTATCATCCTGCTACAATACAGTAATACAGATTCGTATCAAGGACATTGGCCTGCTCTGCTGTGCTTAGTTTGCACACAACACAGGACCCAAGAGCATGAATTAACCCCGAGAACAATGCGCATGTATTGTAACTTGTCATGTGTGTGCAAGAATTTAACAGGCTGCTCAATTGGACCAATCATGTTTTCCTTTTAACAATGGCGAAGTTTGATCTTTTTTTCCCCTGGAAAGCCTAAAGCACCGTGAATCTTGCTATAAAGAAAAAACGGATCACTTGACAACAGAGTTGGAGGCCAGCTCAAGCAGAGAACAGGAACAGCACAAAATTTGAGTTAACCCAGGTAGGATGGGAAGATCATAAAATCAATGCATGCATTGTTCATCACAAGAGCTCAACGGCATGGCCGTGAAAGTTAAAAGATGCTTCTACAAGTGGGGATTCCTCGATTCATCTGCAATCTGCGGAACAGACGAGGACTGTATTACCAAGCATGGTAGCAAAACTAGCTCTCAATATTGACGATTTTCTAGGGCTGAAATCCAACAAACCATAGGATCTGCACTGTGCAGTTGATGATGAAAAATGATCTATAAACAGTTGCGCCGACTTGGCTAGGGGATCGATTCCCTGACTTGTGAAAATATAATTCCAGTTAGCAAGCCAAATTTGATCCAAAACGAAAGGTAGAACCAATAAATACAAACGCTTGAAGCTATTTATCAAACTGAGCAGAACCAGGAGGCATGCTATTCACAAGGGGGCAAGTGAATAATAAATTCTCAAAGGCAGAAGTCCCAATTCAAGTATCAACCAATTTATTGCAGCAAGAACCACAGTTGAACTATCTTCAAACAATATCCTACTACAACACCTAGCAGCTCCATTTTGGAAAATTCATCAGTGGTAGGAATAACACCCCTCTTCACCACCAAAACAATGCCTTGCCTAAGCAAATGCACCCGTACAAGCTGTGGCTGGAGCTGCTTCCAGCTGTTTCCTTGGAGCACTGTACTTCTTGGTAATGAATCTGCAAAAGAACAATAATATATGTTATTGATAGCAGTTTTTAAGAGATTAAAATGGTTACTCTGATGGAGCCCTCTACACATCAACCATAAGAGAAACAAAAATAAGACAACCTCGCAGAAATTGAAGCAAAACCTGCTTTCCCTATAATTTATCTCATTTTTATGCTATGTTCACACCAATAAAATGCCAAAAAAAAAAAGGTATTGATATCAACCAAAATATGGAATAACAAATGTAGGCATACAACTTTTATGTTTTTTCAAGTTACCTGAAGAAATCCCGCCACATCAACTCAAACATCAACCAGTTCATTCCAGCTCCAGGTGAACTGCTACCACCACTATTGTGATTTGAGGCAGCAGAAATTGTTCTATCAATAAAATAATATCATTCATGAGCGCATGCTTTCTAAATGATATTGCAACAACATTCAAGACGAGAGGAAATTAAGAAAGAATCTTAGGGCACACCTTGTAGCAGTCTTTTTAAGCTCATCAAACATGGAACGGGCAGAGATGCATCCCATTGTGAGCCATGGAGAAATTTTGCAGGAGAAGTTTGCACCGTATATGCTTTCATGGCTGCCACCCTTGGGAGGTTGTGCTTGACACTCAGCTGCAAATTTGATGAGCCTCTGTAGTGCTTCAGTCTCGCCTCCCACCATAGAAGCATTTGCAGCTGCCTTTCCATCCTGCATTTTTATTAAAGGACAGCATCATGAGTGCAACCAAAAGTAATGATAATAAGATCACAAAGCATTATGTTTTGGATAGATGGTTCCTGGAATATGCGAGACGAGCAGTTTACATGAGGAATGGTAGTCAAACGAGGTAGCAATGCAAACAGACAACCACTTTCAATCAGTCTAACTATTTTTAAAAATGAAAACCTGGGATTGGCAAGTATTCAGGCTAACGATGCAACAAGTACCCTGATGTCAACAATTCAGATTACATGATTATAGCATTAAAAGGCCAAATTGATCTACTAAATAAACGCTGTTTCCATCCATCACTCACATCAGTCATAATTGAACATCATATTGTTAAAACATAAAACCTTTTCATTTCAAGTTAAATCCTAGCCATCTAGTCAAAGTCTGATTTCTATTCACATTCTTCCTACCAATAAACCGTCATCATAACTAAAGTTTTCACAACAGAAATTTGAATGATCATAAAAAAAAACAGTGAACAATAACAACATCTATAACATAATCAAAGCACGCAAAAGCATAGCAAAAGGACAGTTTTAACTGAACCTGAGCTGGGTTGAGACCCAAATCCAATAAATTTGGGATATCCCCAGGCTCCACATCTCCTCTTGAAGGCAAACCCTTTAATTGATCCAAAGTCTCAATGGTCTTCCTAATCTCCAAACCCTGCACTTTCTCCTTGAACCCACCGTAATTCGATGGCATATCTTCCAACTTGAAAGGCAAATCATCCAAATGATACAAGGTACTTCCCCAAAAGTACTTAACCTCAACTCCCTCATCTTTCATGAGCTCTTCGATCTTCTCCTCCGTCTTAACCTCATCATGAGACACCTCTCTATGTGCATACACAGCATCAGCTCCAATAGCCTTAGCCAATTCAACCAATACAGTCTCTGGTCTCCCAACTCTCACCACAAGATCAGACCCTCTAGCCTGCAAGTTCTTGCGGAGGTCAGAGACCGATTCAATCAAGAAATTGGCACGATAAGGCCCAGTCTTGTCAAATCCAGAGGAGGATTTCCCATAGTCTCTCGGGTCAAAACAATAGACAGGCAAAACAGACATAGAGTCATTGTTGGCAGAGTTGAGGCACTCATTGTCATGGACACGCAAGTCATTGCGAAACCAAACGATGCAAGCTCGACGAGTTCCGGCAGCATTGGAGGGGTCGGAGGGGCGGCGCGGGCCAAGAGTGAGAGGGGTGTGGAGAGGGTTGGCAGAGATGGTAGACTTGAAGGAGAGTTTGGGAGAAGAAGTGGAAGAAGTGAGAGAGAGGTGAGTTAGAGAGGTGGCTTGAGTAGGTATCTTAGCCTTGGTTGGAGGAGAGGAGAAAAGACTAGAGATTTTGGGTTGAGTGAAAAAATGGGAGGGTAAGATTGTGGGAAGAGAAAGAGAAAGAGAAGCAGTGGCAAATGGGGATGAAGAGACAATGGCAAGTTGCTGCTGTTGGTTTTGGTCTTCTGAAGTGGATTCTGGGGTGGTGGTTTCCAGGTTTTGAAGATGGGGATCCATTTGGTTTGGAGAAAGAAAGAAGATAAGCTGTTGGGTCTGGTTTGTCTTCGTGTTCTTGTCACCTTAAAAAATGGTTTGGTTTCAAAACGCTATTATTGTATGGTTGTTTTTAGGAGCCCTCTCCACCTCTGTCCTCACTCCTCACCTAACATTTTCACCGTTATTTTGATTCCCATCTGGACTTCTGATCTCGAAGGGTGTTTTGGTAATTATGCTCTTGGCTGGTTTGCTGTTGTTGTGATGGGCTTTACTTGTGGCTCAGATATTTTTATTTTTATTTTTATTTTTATTAAAAAATTATATATAGTGATCTTTTAAATATATTTTTACAGTTTAAAATTGTTAATTTTAAATAATTTTTTTTTTTAAAAAAAAAAAAAATATATATATATATATATATATGTAATTAAATAAATCAAAAACTGTGTACATAGATAAATAAATAAAAAATCATTACTAATACATAAAAATAAAACTTGAAAAATTAAGATAGATATAGATCAATATATTTAATCTTGAAATACAGGACATTTATCTAAAAATAACAAAAATAAACTTTTGCATAAAAAATAAATTGAAAAAATATCGAGGGACTAAAATTGTATAATTTATGTAATTTTTAAAGTTCAATAACCAAATGTATCTTTTGTGAAATTTATGGCATGTCACTCATGTTTGGCGTCTTTTTCATTTCAATCTCCTTTCTTTTAGTTTTATCTTTTCATGAGAAGTCAAAATTAATTAGTCTTCAATTAGGTATAAATCACCAAAAAAACTTTAGGATCAAATTGAAAAAATATAAAATATTGCATAGCTTGTTGTTACCCATTTTTGGGTTCCCACAGAACAAAAAAAATGAAAACGAGAAAATAAAAAAATATATATCAAAAAATATTCAAAGAAAATCCAAAAATAATAGGAGTGAGAAAAGGATGCTGAAATGCTGAAAAGGGGATAAAAATTGATTGAGGAGGTTCAAAAATACAAGAATTGAAATTTTGACAATATATTTTTGACTGATGAGAGCCTTGGGACAAGAAAAATTCAATTTGAGAAAGCAAAGTTCAAAATCAGATGTTTATAGACTCAATTAAATTTTATCTAAGGTTTAATTGAATTTATGGAGGGTTTGACTGCAAGAAAATTGATTTTTTAAGTTAATTTAGGCTTTTATTGGAAGAAATTAAAGTTCTAGGGTCCAATTATAATTTTAAAGAGTTGATTTGGTCAAATCAGGGGCTTAATTGCATAATTATTGAATTTTGATGGCCAATTAAAAACTTAATTGAAACAATCTTAAACCAAGGACCAAACCAGAAAAGCGCTAAAAGCAAGGGATCCAATTACAGTTCATCCGGGGGCTTGATTATAAAATAGCGTTAACATCCAAGGACCAAATCAGAAATATCATTTAAAGTTGCAAAACAATGCCGTTTTATTCAACACTGTTTATTGTCTTCTTTATGTTACGTGAGCTGGCCGAGAAAAGTTTGCAGCGGCGAAGGCGCGATTTGCTTCAATCAAGAGGGCATGTTTCACGGCTACTATGATGCACGCCAGCCTTTACTCCATCCCTGCAACATCAAAGGGAAAACGCTTTCATCCTCTGGCTATAAAAGCCAGAGGATGTACTGCACTGAAAAGGGGGAGAGGGAGAGAGGAGAAGAAAAGAAAACAGGAGGAAAGAACGGGACAGAAAGAGAGAAAAGGAAGAAGGCAACGAGACAGAAGGAAAAAAACAGAGATAAGAGAGTGTAAAGAAGACAGAGGCAGAGGGAGAGGACGCGATAGAGAATAGAAAAAAAACAGAGGGAGAGGAGAATGTAAGGAAGAGAGAAACAGAGGAAGGAAGAGCATAAGAAAGTATAAGAGGCAGCAAGAGAAGAAAGCAGAAGAAGGAGGATAGAGGAGAGCAGACGGGAAAAGAAAGAAAAAGGGAAAGAGAGAGAGACGTGAGTTGAACAAAAAACATAGGAACGCGTAGCAACCCGAAGCAGCGAACGCAAATAGCAGAAGAGATAAGCACCGCCATCTTCTTCATCTCTCTAGCACCCGATATGTTTTACTTCCTTCCACAGTCTTTGTGATAAAAAGTGTTGCCTGCGTTTTGGGTTAATTGGCAAGAAGGAGATGAACAGTGCGAAGGTGATTTAATTATCTTTACATTGTTTATGCACGCCTAAATTTTTACGCGTGCATGACATAATTGGGTCATTGGCTTTGGGCCAGTGAACAGGCTGGTCTGACTGAGTCCAACCCAACCACATATAAGTGGGCTGGGTCCAGCCCAGCCATTAGAACCGGGTTGGGCCCATCTGAAAAACAAAAAAATTCAAAAAATTCTTTTCAAAAATCTATGATTTTTCGCAAATATTTTACTGCATTTTGATTAATATTGATTTGTATTTTTATATTGTAAAGATACAAATCCGATATTAAATACCTGGTTTTCATCAAAATAAATAAATAAAATAAAATATTTTGTTTTCATGCATACGGTCAAGTCTCTTTATAAAAATATATAATAAAAAAATCATATAGTATCTTCATATAAAAAAAAAAGTTTTAGCATGCATTTTGGCTTTAATAACCAGTTTATTAAAGTCATGAAAACTGGCCAATATTTCAAAATTTTCAAAAAAAAATTATTTTGTTTTCTTTTAATATCCAGGATTACGACCTTATACGTAAGACGTATTCCAGATATTAAATTATTTGTTGACGTTAGAACGGTTAGGTTTTACCCAATAAGATAAAGATTTCTTTACCGAAAAGAACTTTTTCTTAAACCATAGACGGACCAACAACTAAAAAACACAACAAAACTTTAAATTTTATCAGATAATAAAACAATGCAGCTTACCTTAGGTAGGGCGTATTTGTGGTGCTAATACCTTCCATTTACGCAACCAGTTCCCGTACCCGATCTCTTAGACCAGTTAGGGTTCCTAGTGATCAAAATACTAGGTGACGACTCTCATTTCATTTTTTTCACTAATAAAAGACAAGAATTCCTTGTCTCCCCACATTTGCCACATTAGATACATTTTGAGGGTGAATATTTTCGTCACGACGCCGCACGCGTGCGACATAGTTCATCCATAGTAATGTGTGAGAAGATGAACAGTGAAGCCTTGCACAATGAAAAACCCATATCTTTTAGAGTAATACTTAATAATTATTGTATTTTAAATGTCTATTTTAGAGTAAGGTAGATGTTGTGTTTTAAAGTGTTTTTTACTTAGAAATATATAAAATAATAATATTATTATTGTTTTAAAAAAATTCATTTCAACACCAGCACATCCGAACAATAAAAAAACACTAAAAAAATTAATTTTAAAAAAATTTCAAGTTCAAATTCAAATTCAAAATTAAGTGTCTGTTTGGGAGTAAGATAGATATTGTGTTTTTCGCTCACAAATGTATCAAAATAATTTTAAAAAAAATTATTTCTGGTATTAGCACATCAAAACGGTCCAAAAATACTAAAAAAATTAATTTAAAAAAATCAAATTCAAGAAAAAAAAATTGCATCTTTGGAGACCATTCATATTTACAATGAATTTCTTTCTCGCATCATTTCCTTTCAAATTCTAAATGACAACATAAAGAATAAATAACTTATTATCTATTCATTCGAGTCAAACCCAAGATAAACATAAAAGATTTAAATACACAATTTGTGACTATAATGGCATGTTTCATCATTAAAAAAAATAAAAAATAGAGGGGGGGGGGGTGACGGTGGGGCTAAGAGGAGGAGGAGAAAAGAAAATGAAAAAAAATTTGAAGCAAATGTATCTTAGGACTCCTAAGATAGTGATTTGTTAATATAGTGTTCTTGTTTGTTTATGGAGAATATATTAACATTAACAAATATGGTAGAAGAGTGGTGAAATACTATGATATCACTCTCTATTCTCTCACACTTCACTATTTGTAGTCGTGTTGTCTTGAAAATTTTCCCTTCTTGGTCTCTTCAATTTTCGATCATCAAATTTTATATTTTTTTAATTTGATCATTACAAGTTACGTTTTTGTTGTTCTTAAATTTTATATTCTATTTAGATTGCATGTTATCATGTGTGCTGGGAGTTGGAAGATTGTTTTCAAATTAAATAATTATTTAATTTTACATGCAAGAATTTTTAGTCATTATCAAACACAAAATTAAAAGAATAAGAATTAAAATTAACATTGAAAAAACTAACAGCCTTTTTTCAAAGTGTATAGTTCAAGATACACGTAAACCTACACTTTAGTCCCTCAATTATTATTTATTTTATATTTGTCCCCTTATGTTTTTGGATTTTTTGTTTAGGTTCCAAAGTTTATTTTTCACGTTTCAGTCCCTGGATATTAAGAGAGGAGAGAGAAAGTTGCCAGAAAATTAAAGAAGCATGAAAGCTCTTGGATTTTCATATTTTAGCCATCAATAACTTTGATTTTGATATCTATGAATTTGGCTTCGAGAGAGGAATTCAATGGATAGTTTTCATTTTCAGTGATGCAAAAAAAAA
>Ga0325414_1007344_pt1 | contig 11676 bp, 10 predicted proteins | sample PopdelMetagenome_8_FD_206183 | JGI IMG/M metagenome (GOLD analysis project Ga0325414, IMG submission 206183) | Populus deltoides microbial communities from Bellville, Georgia, United States - Leaf-PdKOR-R3 | ecosystem: Host-associated > Plants > Phyllosphere > Phylloplane/Leaf | place: USA... | reverse complement strand
AAAAAAAAAATCAAAGTTTAGTTGGAGCTATTGACTCACGAGCTACCCTCGAGTCAGGTATTGTAACTATGCTACCACTTTGTGAATGTGAGCTCATCCTTAATAATTTCTCCATTTCTTTCTTTGTTTTTTGTAGAAAAATAATTTCTCTATTTCAAGTGTGTAAAATTGGTTCAAATCTGAAATGTGTATGCTTTACCGTTCCTAAAATATCATATATATATATATATATATATATATATATGGAGAAATTATTGATATATTTGGAGACAAAAAAAAAATATTATAATATAACTCTTTAGTTATTATATTTTTTTCTTATTGGACAAGGATAAATAGAAGAGATTAATCTTATTAATCTTAACAAAGTTACCTATTAAACCAACCTCTACACATCTTATTCCAATGTTAAATCAAATATTAAATTCAAAGTTCTAGGACGAGTCAGAGCAAAACTTGTTCTGTTGTTCATGAACCCGAGCATATCCTGGTACTTCTGTATTGACTTGACCAGATGCTGAAGGTTGGCTGCTTCCAGTAGTTTTCTTGCTTGGCAACTTCTCAGTGACAACAAAATTTTGCGCCAATCCCATTAACTGTAATTTCTGAATGTTTCCTGTTGAAGTTTTTGGCAACTCAGCCATGAATTCCACCCTCATGGGAACCATAAAATGGAGAAGAGTTTTCCTTCACTGAGTTGAATGCACAAGGACTTTCACCCCGTATAGGACTTCAAAATTAATTCCATCTTAGATTTACCTTGGCGCTCATAATCACCAAACTTGTCAATGTTTCAGGCATATTCTCTAACATTAGTGTATAAACCTCCAACAAAGAACGACTACGAGCACTTCTTTTACTAGGTTTTCCTCGGTTCGTTTCAAGAGACAATGAAGCACCGTTTGTTAACAATCCAATCTCCAATGTCATCAACAAAGAACCTGCATAACTGTTAACATCAGAATACACCATCATTGTCTTCAATCTGTAGGTATGATCATTAGAAGTTAGCTGAGGCAGACCTTAACTCCAAGAGATTTAAGGTTTGTAAAACCTTCATAAGATATTGGAATGAAGAATCTGGAGGGGAGAGTATCAAGTCTGGAGACAAGAGACGCCCACTTGTTGCAAACATAGGAACAGTGAATCAGGGTTTCGGTATCATCTTGAAACTTTGAAAAAGATTGGGAGGACTAATTCATCTGGAAGTTTCTGGAATTTGGCAGTAGGTCTTGAAGACCTTCTTAACGTGATTATGGGGTTCTTGGGACTATACGCGTCTTCCCATTTCTTGAAGATGCAAATTGCAGAGAAGCAGAGATCTTTTCTTGTGAGAAGGAATGTGTCACAAAGGATTGGAGTTTAATAGCAATGGCAATTTTATAAGACATGTTAAGCATTACAGCCCAAATCCCTGATATTATCCTCTAATATTAGCGCCCAGCCTGATAAAGATGAGACAAGGCTGCTCCCTGCGGACCTGCGGTAAGTTCAAAGTCAAGCTATCCTATTAGCCAGCAGCCCTGGCTAACAAGTATAAATCCCACATCTCGTTCCGTTCTTAGAGATCATCTAGCGACTTGCACCAGCATGGAATTTTAGGGAACAGCTAATATTTGATAAAGGAAGCTCAAACATCATCTTATAGGCAAAAAAGTGCCATCTTCCCCTGCTTTTGCTGCAATAGCGAGGCAGTAAAACACGGTGTTGCCGAAGCAGTGGCAAGTGATAATTTATCATGTTTTTAGCCTTTGGCAAACAAGATGGTTTATAAGCAGTAAGCAGATTGCTCTAGCATCAGACTGGCAAGTTGACGTTCATGCCTTAAAACTCATCGACTCTTCCTTTATCCGCACCTAGACGGATTATTGCTAATCTTTTAGCCCTCACACAGAATTTTGAGCTTGCTCTCGGTCAGTTTTCCCCTACCGAGACCAGTAAGTTTGCATATCAGTTACACTGTTCAGGTATGCAGATTCCGATGCAAATCGATTTGGAAGCAGATTGTGAATCCAATGCTCCACAGGAATAGTATTTCTTCCTCCAATCTGTAAAATTCGTTCGTATATGTATACATATATCGGTGGTTTAGTTCAATGAGATGCTGAATTCTCTATCGAAGTTGAATACCATTCACATCGGAAGTATCAATCTTCCACACCCTTGCAATTTATTACACTTCAATCAATGAACTAAATAAAAAAAACATGCTTGTAATGTTATTAAGGAAACAACTATTTCATAACACGGTCCATTACACTTCCATCATCAGACTAAATTCAAACACAGTTGTAACAATTAAAGATATACCATTTAACTAAAGCAGTATTTTCTAAGTTTAGACAGTAAAGCAAACCCTATAACTTACCATTATACTCTCGAACTACTGTCAGAAGAAATCTGCATTTTCATGGTTTTTCATCAACATCCTCATCAAAAGCGCGCAGCAACTCATCCACATCTGTCTTCTTTACAATTGATTGCTTCATGTTGCATCTCTCTCCTTCCCATTTATGAATAAGCCACAACTTCTCTCCAAGCCGATAGTTAATCTCCTCATGCTTCTTAAGCCAACATATAAGATTCTGCGGATTCTTCAGCCAGCTCTCGTTCAGTCTTGTACTTGAATTCAAAGTACGAAACTTGGCCAACTGTCCAGATTCCATAAACACATTCCCACCTGATCTATACAACTCCTTATGTTTTGGTATATACCGTTCTAATCCATAACCCAGTAACCCAGCACTCAAAATCACCACACTTCTCAGCGATTTAGGCCGATAACATAATATTACAAGGAAAAAGGACAACATCAGAGGATTCTTGACGTTTAGAATATCCAATGCTTCTGATTCAGGTAATAACATCCCCTCACCATCACTTGACAACAACCCAACCTCAAATGCCATGCACACTTGAGTGTGCATTTCATCGTTCATATCCATTGCCTTCAGCTGGAACTTGAAGCCATGGGTGCGAGCTATTCCAGAATACCAAGGGACCAGTGAAGGGCAAAGGCAGAGCTCGATTTTGAGAGATATCATATTAGCAAACACTTTCATGAGGGCAGGAATTGCTGTTTGTGGAATGTGATAATGTGATTTCCAGCATGGGAGATAATCGCCTGCAGTGCCCGGATACGAGAATCTAAGGGAGATTGAGTCAACTTTGGAGACAAGCCATTGCAAATGCTTGCAAACTGCCGAGCAACAAATAAGGGTTTTAGGGTCTCCTGTTTTCTTCAGGATGGATACAATCAATTCATCAGGTAATTGAATGAATCTGCATGATACATCCGAAATACAGCCTTTCTTGGTCAATTTGGACACCGACATTTTCTTCGAAAGATGGGATTCAAAGGTTTCAACTGAAATTAAACAGGATAAAGTTTTAGTCAAAAACTAAATATGGTTAGTATGGCTTCAATAACCTCAAAAAAAAAAAAAAAGGTAAAGAGTTTTTCCAAACATAAACAAATTAATTGAACAATAATGACTAACTATTACATTGATTATCTAAGATTTATACTTGTCAACAATCTATAAGTTTCTGAATTACTTTTAAAATTAAGAGCAAGAATAGATACACTTGACCCCAGCAACCAAAAAAAAAAGATTCAGCTGTAGTAAACAATATTGAAACCCTAACTTGAGATAGAAAATGCAAACACTAACCTGTGATTAGTAATCTGTGAGCTCTGAGATTAGGGTTTGGATGGGAGAGATCAGAGCATCGGTAAGTTTCGAGCAGGGTGACGACAGAACCAAACAGAGAACCAAACAGACAGAACACAATCTCGTTTGCTTTGCTTACATGGAATGGAAGTCAATCCACACCTACTCACTACCTTAAAAACATGTTAGAAAACACGTGGCAAGCACCCGTTTCACTTGGGTATACAGTTAAATACAATTTAGTCCCTATAATTTAACAAAACTAAGTAACTATTCTTTATAACCCTGGATTTTTCGAATTATTTTAATTTATTTCTTCCACCAATTGTATGTTTTATGACCGCATTTGAGTTATAATTCAAAAGCTATTTTTTAATGACCTCCTTTTAGCTAATCGAGATTTAATTAAAACTAAATTTTAAATTAAATTAGATAAAAGTTAGCATAAAATAACCATCAAAACCTAGTTTAATTTTTTTTTTTTAATTCCCAAATAACATTTTGACCTTTTAATAAAATATTGAAGCATCAGTGTTTTGAATTGGTTTTCAAGTCAACTTAAATTGGTTTAAGTTGCCCAACCTGATACTAAGACTGGACTAGATTTACTAACATTACAAATATCTTCTTAACAAAAATATGCATAAGTTTAAAGCATGTTTGGTAGAAAAATATTCAAATCAATTTTTTTTTTTTAAATTACAAGTTAAAAGTTGAGGAAGTGTGAAGTAGAAAATTTGAGCTAGTGATCAAAACAAAATTTTGACCCGATTTTGTATCAACTTTTTGATTTTAATTTTAAAAGGGGTAATTATAATCAAACATATTGATGACTTTTCTTAAATTAAAAAGTTTAAATAAAAATAATAGTATCTTTAATTTGTAAAAATCGTTCATGTAAATTTTGCACATAAACCTGTGTGTGTAGATAGTCTTGGTTTGAATACCTCTGTTACAAGTCCTCATTAGTCAATTTGAAAACCTGTTATAATAGAGATGGCACTTTCCTAAAACGAGAGAATAAAGAAAGAAACTTCCCAACTCAGCACGAGCATGTTGCTTTCATGCTATACTGGGTACGTAGATACTTTATATACTCCATGTCTAAGAATCCTACTAAGGCTTAGTCTTATGACCTTCTGTGCTCATCCACATTTACAAGGCCTTGGGAGAATGCCAAGTCAGGATCGATCTAGCAACAACTCTTCATAGTGAAAGGCAATGTCCATGGTGTTTTTTGATAGGTGTTGTTGTAGGCTACAACCTACTTTCACGAGTTTAGTAATGTACAGTTAACGATGAACCCTCGACTAACTTGTGTTGGAGAGAGGTTGATGAAAACTCAACTCCATAACTTTGTCCTTCATTCATGCTGGAAGTCACTATCTTTGTCATTCTCTGTAAGAGACTCAAAGATGCGACAAGGCCCCTCTCCATTCCATAGTTATAACACCCATCCAAAGCCCCGGTCATGAGTTTTAATAGGTTGTTCAAATGATTTTATTTTAATAAATAAATAAATAAAAATTCAACATAAAACCGACCATGGCTAGGTTTTGGGTCACCGAGTTCACTTGCTAGGCCGAACTGGGTTTTATACTCCATTCTGTTCAAATTATGCATCTACCCATGCCTAATGACGATGTAGGAAAAGGCTTCTGAAAAGGCCGACCTGGCTATTCTTGCCAGTTTGGGATTTTATGCATCTCCCGACGATCAACAGAGAAAGTTGATAGACAAAACATTCTTAAAAAAAGAACAAATGAAGGCCACACATGCAAAAATGTCACAAAAGGTTGCTTGGTTGACTTCTCTTCAGAATCCTAATCAATTGATTAACCATCTGCAACCTGCTTGAGCTTCATAACGCATATCATGAGAGTGGGGGGGGAATAAACAAAGCATAGCTAACTAAAGTAGTAAAAAAAACACTATCAGAAACATCAGCCATAACATCACAGTAAATTAAAGATCAGATTAGTCACCATTGCTTATCCAACCACCATAGATCATTGCTGAATTTGAGCTTGTTCTTGGCAATTTTATCTTTGCCGAGATCAGCATGTATGATTATCAACTATGCATATTCCGCCGCAAATCAGGATGGAAGCAGATTATGAATGCAATGCTATATAGGAATAGTTTTTTCAATCTTAATCAGTAAAAACCGTTCATATAATTGTGGCACACAATACCTGTGTATATTGTTGGTTTAGTTCAATGAGAGACTGAGTTCTCAATCAAAGTTGCATGCTATTCACGTCGAAAGTCACCACTTTCGCGCCTTTTCAAGTTATTACACTTCCATCCTTGAACTAAATAAAAAAACATGCTTGTATTGCAATTAAGGAAACAACAATTTCATAACACATTCCATAGTTCAATGAGAGACTGAGTTCTCAATCAAAGTTGCATGCTATTCACGTCGAAAGTTACCACTTTCACGCCTTTTCAAGTTATTACACTTCTATCCTTGAACTAAATAAAAAAAACATGCTTGTATTGCAATTAAGGAAACAACAATTTCATAACACATTCCATAGTTCAATGAGAGACTGAGTTCTCAATCAAAGTTGCATGCTATTCACGTCGAAAGTTACTACTTTCGCGCCTTTTCAAGTTATTACACTTCGATCCTTGAACTAAATAAAAAAAAAACATGCTTGTATTGCAATTAAGGAAACAATAATTTCATAACACATTCCATAGTTCAACGAGAAACTGAGTTCTCAATCAAAGTCTCATGTCTACTTTCACGCCTTTTCAAGTTATTACACTTCCATCCTTGAACTAAATTAAAAAACATGTTTGTATTGCAATTAAGGAAACAACAATTTCATAACACATTCCATAGTTCAATGAGAAACTGAGTTCTCAATCAAAGTCTCACGTAGAAAATTACTACTTCCGCGCCTTTTCAAGTTATTAAATTTCCATCCTTGAACTAAAAAAAAAAACACGCTTGTAACAGTTAAAAGATTACCATTTAACTCAAGCATTATTTTCTAACTTTAGGGAGTAAAGCAAACCCTCGAACTTACCATAGTACTCATGTTACTACATTCGGAAGAAATCTTCATTTTCATTGTTTTCATCAATGTCCTCATCGAAAGCACGCAGCAACTCCTCCACGTCACTCTTCTTTACAATTGACTCATTCATGTTGCATCTCTCTCCTTCCCATTTATGAATAAGCCACAACTTCTTTGCAAGCTGATGCTTATTTTCCTCATGATTCTCAAGCCAACAAACCAAATTCTGTGGATCCTTGAGCCATCTCTCGTCCACTCTTCTTGTCGAACTCAAAGCACGAAACCTGGCGACCTGTTCAGATTCCATAAACACATTCCCTTCAGATCTACACCCCTCCTTATCTTCTGATCTATACTGTGCCTTACCTTCTGACCCATAACTCTCAGAACTCAAAATCACCATGCTTCTCAGCGTTTTAGGCCGATGGCATAATATTACAAGAAAAAAGGACAACATCAGAGAGCTCTTGACGTTTCCAATATACATCATGTTCGCTTCAGGGAAAGAAATCTCCCCATCAGCACTTAACAACGACCCAATGTCAAAGGCTGTACACATATGAGTGTGCATTTTATCATTCATGTCCACAGACTTCAGCAGGAACTTGAAGCTACACCTGTGAGATACTCCATAATAACAAGGGAGTAGTGAAGGGCAAAGGCAGAGCTTAATTTCAAGAGCTTTCAGATTAACAAACACTTTCATGAGGGCAGGGATTGTTGATTGCGGAATGTGGTAATGTGATTTCCAGCATGGAAGATACTGACCAGCCTCGCCCGGATACAAGAATCTAAGGAAGACTGTGTCAACTTTGGTGACAAGGCACTGCAAGCGCTTGCAAACTGACAAGCAACGAATAAGGGTTTTGGCATCTTTAGTTCTTGTCAGGATGGTTACAATCAATTCATCCGGTAATTGAAAGAATCTGTCTGAGACATCTGAAATACAGTCTTTCTTGGTCTATTTGGATAGAGACATTTCTTTCCAAAATATGGGATTCAAAGGTTTCTCCTGAAATTAAAGAGGATGCAGTTTTAGTAAAAGTTAAATATGGTTGGCAAGGCATCAATAATCTCACCTGCAAAACAAATAATAATCTTACAAGGATTTTCCGAAAAACAATTAATTAAGCAATGATGACCGACTACAACATTAATTGTTTCAAGATTTTTTCTCATAAAGATTATAAGTTTCTGAATTACTTTTCACACAAAGATCAAGACTAGATACACTTGACTTCACCAATAAACAAAAAAAAAAAAAAAAAGATTCAGCTGTAGGAAAAAAGATCGAAACCCTAGTTTGAATTGAAAATGCAAAACCTAACCAGAGATTGAGAATGACAGAAATAAAAAGGTGTTGCCTCCACCTCCAAGTATAATACCTAGATCTCACTCTTCTTGGGTTCCTCAAGTATCAATTTAGAGTTGAACTCAAACTCAAACGATTGATCACTCAATCTTTGTGCTCTGAAATTACAGTTTTTGAGGGAAGAGATCAAAGCATTGGTAAGTTCAAAGCAGAATGAGGACAGAACCAAATAGAAAAAAGAAATGAAATTGCTCATATGGAAGTTAATCTACAACTACTACCTGCCATAAAAACATGCAAGAACACACATGTGACAAGCACACGTATCATTTGGTTATACAGTTAAATATAATTAGTCTCTAATTTAGCTAAACTATTAATTATTCTTTATTGTCCCTAGATTTTTCAAATTATTATAATCTAGTTCTTCCATCAATTTCATGTTTTATTACTCAAAGTTTGTTTTCAGCTAATTTTTGACTTTGAGTCTTGAATCAAAAGTTATTTTTCACAAATAACTTATGACAGTAATGAGTTTATGTTACAAACAGGTTTGTTAAAAAAAAAAAATACTTGAAACAACTTTTTTGAAGAGGAAAGATAGTACAAGTTAGAATCAATAAGTTACAAGTTGAAAATTTGATTAATACAAAATCTTTATTCAATTTTGTAACAACCTTTTGATTCAAGTCAAAAGTTATTATTAACCAAACATATTTATAGCTTTTCTTTGAGTCAAAAAGTTCAAAGAAAAAAAAACAATCAATTTGCAAAAATCATGCATTTTCTCCTAAAAAGACTAACACGCTCGCTTATCAGTCATGCCATTCAGCTATGCAGATTTAGAAGCAAGTAGATGTGGAACAGAACGTAATGCCCAACAGGATTGGGATCTTCTACTCTTTAATTTGTAAAAATCATTCCTGTAAATTTAGCACATAATCCTGTGTGTATACACTGGTTTAGATCACTGAGAAACCAGGTGCTTTATTCATGCTGGAAGTCACTATCTTTCACCCCTTTACAATTTAATGACAAACATCACAGTTTTGTAATTCACTGTCAGGGACTCAAAGATGTGACAAGGCTCCTCTCCATTTAATTAAAAGATGTTCTAAATGAGAGTTAAGGCTTTCAAGTATGTTGTTCGAGCCAATTTGGAATTTTATGAAGTAGCTAATGATGATCAAGAAAGAAAATTGATAGAAAAAGAAAGAAAGAAGGAAAGAAACATGTCTGCAAAAGAGTCACAAAAGGGAGCCTGATTGACTTCTCTTGAGAATTCTACAATCAATTAATCAACTATCTGCACCCTGTTTCAGCTTGAGCATGATAACGTGTATGAAGAGGGCAGGCAGAGCAATAAACAAAGCACAGCATAACTAATATTATACAAGACACAATCAAAACCATCAGCCGTAACATCACAATACATTAAAAGGCCAGAATAATCAACAACGCTTATCTAACCACCATAAATTATTCCTGATTTTGAGCTTACGCTTGTCAATTTTCCCCTACAGAGATCTGTAGGTTTGATTATCAGTTATGCTGTTCAGCTATGCATATTCGGAGGCAATCGATATGGAAGCAGATTGTGAATGTAATGCTCAATAGGATTAGTATTTTCTCCTTTAAATCTGTGAAAATCATTCATATAATTGTGGCGCATAATACCTGTGTGTATATTGTTAGTTTAGTTCAATGAGATACTGAGTTCTCTGTCAAAGTTGCATGCTACTCACATCCGATGTTACTATCTTTCCCACCTTTTCAATTTATTACACCTGCATCCTTGAACTAAAAAAATCACGCTTATATGTTCAATTAAGGAAACAACAATTTCACAGAGCAGTCCATTACATTTCCGTCCTCAAATTAAAATCATGCTCATCTGTAACAATTCAAGATATACTATTTAACTAAAGAATTATTTTCTAACTTTAGACAGTAAAGCAAACCCTAGAACTTACCATTGTACCCAAGTTACTACTGTCGGAAGAAATCTGCATTTTCATTGTTTCTCATCTTTGTCATCCTCGTCAAAAGCCCCAGCAACTCCTCCACATCTCTCTCCTTTACAATCAATTTATTCACATTGCATCTCTCTCCTTTCCATTTATGAACAAGCCACAACTTCTCTCCAAGCTGATGCTTATTTTCCTCATGCATCTTAAGCCAATAAGCCAGATTCTGCAGATTCTTAAGCCAGCTCTTGTTCACTCTTGTATTAAAAATGAAAAATAAAAGGCATGGCCAGCTGTTTAGAATCCACAAACACCTTCCCTTCTTCTGATCAATACCCCACCTTACCTTCTGAACTATGTCCCTGTATCCTAGCACTCAAAATCACTGCTCTACTCAGAGTTTTAGGCTGGTGACATAATATTACAACCAAAAAGGATAACATCAGAGAATTCTCAATCTTTTCCAGATAGAACCTGTTCCATTCATGGGATAACATCCCTTCATCATCACGTGACAAAGATCCAGCCTCAAAATCCATACACAAATTAGAGGATTTTATTGTCCATGCCCTCTTCCATCAGCTTGATTTTAAGAGATTTCATATTAGCAAACACTTTCATGAGGGCAGTGAATGCCGATTGTGGAACGTGGTAATGTGATTTACAGCATGGGAGATACTCACTAGCCTCACCTGAATCCAAGAACCTAAGTAAGATAGTGTCAGCTTTGGAGACAAGTTATTGCAAGTGCTTGCAAACTGTGGGGCAACAAATACAGGTTTTAAGGTCTCTTGTTTTTTCAGGACGATTTCAATCACTTCATCAGGTAATTCAATGAATCTGCATGAGACATCTGAAATATAATCTTTCCAGGTAAATTTGGATAACGAATTCTCTTTTGCGAAAGATAGAATTCAAAAGTTCCTCCTAAAATTAAAGAAAATACTATTTTAGTCAAAACTAAATACATGGCTACCATGTCTTCAATAACCTCTCCTTGAAAAAATATCACAAACTTAATGGCATTTTCCAAGCTCAAACAATAATGCCTGGCAACAACATTAATTGTCCAAGCTTTCTTCTCATCAAGAGTATACAAGTTTCTGAACTACTTACGAGCAGGACTAGACACACTTGACCTCGCCAATAAAAAAAAAATGAAAGATTCAGCTGTAGTAAACAAGATTGAAACCCTAACAAGAGTTCAAAATGCAAACCCTAACCTGTGAGAATAACAGAATTGAAAATAAGCAGCCTCCACTTCCAAGTATGATACATCTCCTCTCCTATCCTCTCGGTTTCCTAGAGAATATGAATTGGACTCAAACTCGAGAGATTGAGTATCCATCTGTAAGCTCTGAAATTAGGGTTGAGGGGAGAGAACAGAGCATCGGTAGGTTTGGCGTATTACTTGGTTTTAGTGTGCTATATATGCTAGTCCCTAAAGTTTAAAAAAACTAATTAGTTATACCCCCATTGAACTCTTACTATATTGTACTTATTATTTTAATACTTTTGTAGCTTAGTCCTTCTATTATTTTTGTTTTAATAGATATTTTAAGTTAAATCTTAATTATATTTGAAGTTTTAAAAGATGATAAGAATTATTTCATATATTTATTGACTTTAAAAGTAATTATATTTTCTAATATAATCACAATTTATAAAAGACACGTAACTTAAAATATCCA
>Ga0325414_1007343_pt1 | contig 11677 bp, 7 predicted proteins | sample PopdelMetagenome_8_FD_206183 | JGI IMG/M metagenome (GOLD analysis project Ga0325414, IMG submission 206183) | Populus deltoides microbial communities from Bellville, Georgia, United States - Leaf-PdKOR-R3 | ecosystem: Host-associated > Plants > Phyllosphere > Phylloplane/Leaf | place: USA... | reverse complement strand
TTGGAATTGAAGCTTGACGTTGTCACTTAAAAGAACTTCATATTCAAGCTTTGCATCACAATCACAATCATTGTTGATTTTAGAAAAACTTGTTTGGGAAGGTACTTGTAGTTTTAAAACTAATAAAATTACAATTGATGAGTTTTCGTTTACAAACAAGTATGATATGATATGATATGTTATATAATCTTTGTGTTTGTTATGGATTATAATGCTGAATGGATGGTTTTACTCTTGAAAAAAATTTCATTCAAGTGTTTCTTTAAGGGTGGAACCGTCTTTTCCTTTGATTTATTTGTCATTAGTGATTTGTTAAGGGGTCTTTATCTTTTAATTAATCTTTTGCACATTTAAATGACTTTGTTGCTCTTAAAAACAAATAATAGTTGATTATGATTTAGATTCTTTTATGTTGATTATGATTTAGAGTTTTTATGGTATTTTATTTTTTAGCTATATTATAATTATTATTTTACCCTTGTATTCAAAAATTTTAAAGCTTGACTTGAGGGCCTAATTTGTAATTGCAAAATGATTTTTTTATAATTATTAATAATATTGTTAATAGGGACAATAATTGTAGTAATAATAATAGTTTTTATGATAATATTAGTTGTAATGATAGTAATAATTGTAATAATAATAGTGATAATTGTAATAATTGTGATAGTAATATTAATAGTACTACTAATAATAATGACAATGGTAGTGGTAATAATAATAACAAATGATAATATTAGCAGCAGCAGCAGCAATTTTTCCCCTCCCTCTCTACTAATGTTTTGATAGTCGACAATAGAATCATCGATAAAATATGATTTTTGATGATTTTGTTGGTTATCCATCAAAAAAAAATATAATATATTACTGATGATTTATCAGTCGATGATTTTGTTGGTAATATTTACCGACTCATAGACTAATAAAAATCAATTATCGCATATTTTTCACTGATAATAATATTTTGTCGTCCTATTCGTCAGTGTTTAAATCAATGATGGAAATACCGACATGTACGAAATCACTGACGCGATACTGGCTGATGACACAGATGAAACTAGTAAATTCATCAATGATATTTTTACCAATAAAAACATAGCAAAAACTGAGTGCAAAAGTTGGGCCTTTTCAAAGCCAGAGACATATGACTTCAAGAGTGCCTTAACGAAATTGGGCCTCTTTTGTAAGCAGAAACTCAAAGCAAAAACCCTCCATCCATCATCTTCTACAGTCAAAAGTAGCACCTTCACCCAGATAATTCTCCAATGGTGGAATTTTGACTTTTTTGGCCCAAATACTTTTTGTTGTTGACTTTTTCAATATGATCTCATGTGCCGATTAGAAACAAATACAGGATTTCGAACGAGGCTTTTTCACAGATATAAAAAGGATTTTTTTAAAAAAAATATTTCTAAACACCTTTCGTGCACGCTTAACATCTATTTTTTTTTCTCATAAAATATTTTAAAAACCTTTCAAATATAAAACAACCTTTGATTTTTTTTAAAAATAAGAATCAAACGAATAGAAGAGTTCTTGACAAACTCAATCTATATTTTTTTATATGATTAAAAAATAATATTATCTCTGTTAAACTCTTATAAAAAAATAACCAAACCAATTAATATTAAAATTAACTTCTTCTTTTTTTAAGGATATATCATCCAAACATTTTCTCGCTATTTAATATTTTTAAACGAGTTCACTTTTTTCAAATCATGGAGCCCACTGGGCCCCACCACTGCCACCGTTTTTATGGGACCCGCCCGGCTAGGGCAAAATTATCCTACACGACTCACCATGGAGATCAAGCTGAGGTAGCCACCTTTTCAATCACACGCGGCAAGGGAGGATCTCTGGCTTTAGTTCGGTGCTGATTGACACGTGAGTGTTTCTGAGAGAGCGTGGAGGATGCTGCTCCTGAATTTGCTAGTGTCTGTGAGAGACGTGGCAAGGTCCGGAGAAAGGATGAGTAGACGTCACGCCAAGCGTCACATCTTCTGGTTGGCAAGCCTCCCAAAGTCATAGAAAATAATAGTATTTTTTTAAAAATAATATTATAGTGTAAATTGACAATACTGTCCCTACTTTTCCAATCCACTCTGTCAGCTAATGATAAAAGAAAGGGACGTAGTAATTAATGTTAATTAAAACACATGAATGTCGTGGGACATGAAATCAAGATGAAGCACATGGAAATGTCATCGTTGAAAATTGAGTGTCAAAAAAATCTTTCAACCAAGGGCCTGGTACTCTTTGAAATTACAGTACAGCCATTTTTTTTATTTTAAAAAAATAGATTTTATTTTTTATATTTTTGAATCATTTTAATATATTAAAATAAAATTTTAAAAATAAAAATAAAATTATTTTAATATATTCTCAAGCAAAATACACTTTTAAAAAATATTCATCACACTTTTAAATAAATTTTTAATACACTAAGTAAAATTAAAAGATATTAGAATTGTACATAGAAGCTTGTATAGATTTATATTGTCTTGTATTATTAGTGAATTTTAATTTAAATAAAAAATAATAAAATTTAAAATTATAATTATAATTATTTGATCATTAAAAATTTAATATTATGTTAAAAAAAACTATTAACCAAAACCCTGAGTTATTCAGAACAATTGAGCCCTAGTACTGTTCTTGAATAACGTGCCCATCGAGGACAAAATATGAGCTGGCGTTGTTTCACCTTCTTAATGGACACTGCCAAACCTACTCCCAGAAACCTAACAGCTAGGAGTTGAAAAATGCAGGCAAGAGTTGCATTCAAGACTTCATTCCTGTATTTCATCCATCTACCTAACGAGACCTGCCCGAAATAGTTTTCAGCTACATGAATGGATCATATCATGAGACTGTTCGATATTATGATATAAATGATTTAATAATATTAAAACTAAAAATTTAAGAACACAGTTAGATTCCAATACCAAATAACACCTATGTAAAAAAAAATACAAGATTTAAAATATTGATTTGACTTAGGTTTATTAAGCTAAATTAATATAATTAAAATACATCAACAACAAATAAATAAATATTAATAATTAACTATAAGAACTGAGATCTCAACATCATATATGGGAGGAGAAAAAAAAAGCATGTTGGAGACTCATAATCACATCACCATGGACACTGCCCTACTATAAAAAAACTTACTAAGACGATTCAAATATCATTATAAAACGTTGCACAACAATATCAAAAAAAGGTCGCACTTGTCGTTAGAACAATGACCCAAAAAGCAAACTAAATAAAATATTATGAAGTAAGCATCTCATGCTTATATTTAATTAATTAGTTTAATTTAATTCAAAAATAAAATTTCTTTTAAAAAAGATAAATTTAACAAAGAACGACAAATAAAAATATTCGAGATATCCCGAGTCATTTTCAAAATCATTGAGAAATCCTACAGAAAGAAAAATTTTAAAAAAATAACGAAGCCCGAACTAGGCAAAAACTCACCTTTCATTTTCTTTTGGCCAAACAACCTTTTTTTCAAATTATTTTTCACCTGAAAAACAACATCCACAACTTAATAAACCCACTTGTGCTTTTGAAGTTGCCAAAAATCAATTAAAGATGAAAAATCAATCTGAAACTCTAAATCATTTTTAACCCCAATCTATTTTTATTTTCCAGTAATTTGAATGTCAATAACCATCATTATCCAACTCTTCTCGTCGAATGAAACATTTAAGCACTAAACTTGATCACTTTATGGTCTGAAATTGTAACAACCAACCACTTTCTCTCTCTACCATTGTTTTTCAATGTTTTTCTCTGTCATATATGTGCTTAAAATGAATAAAAAGAACTTAAAGACTAAAATAACCATTGCCAAAATTTTTGGATTAGATTTTTTTTTCCTACTATAGTTACAATACTAATTCCATCTAATTGGACTATTGAATGATGTAATTAAAAGAATTTTTTTTAAAAAAACAACTACTTCACTATTCATATAACAACTTTACTATTAATATGAATAGTGAAACACCTTCGTGTTCCCAAGTATTTTAGATGTTTTAGGTAATGATTAGTTTTAATTAGAGTGATGAATTACTGCTACTTGCAATGTTGCCACATAATTTTAGTAAAGTTTTTTTTTTTCTTTTTATATCTTTGAGATCAAAACAAAAATGGCTCACTTGGAGAGATTGGTAATCGGTGATGGTTGGCTTTTTCTTCCATGACTTAAGAGTTACTGACTTTTTTATGAAATATATAATTCCAAAAAGTTATGTGTGCCTTGTATATTTTGATTTAAAACTTAAAAGAAAAAAAAAACATACAATAAAGCTTTTCCTCAAAGAAATATAATATGATGCAATCTACAATTTAGAGAATCTCTATATTGTTAGAATTTTTGATAAAAAGCCCGAACTTCAAGTTAGAATTTTTGGTCAACCCGGTCAGTTTGACTTTTGGTCAATTAAAATAGATCTTGTTTTTTTGGGAAGTATTTTGATAAAAAGGTTTCTTTTTTAAGGGTATGTTTCCTAAACTCACCCTTAAGCCTAATTTTAGCAGCTGCATTTAAAGGAAAAATATTTTTTTTTCAAAACAAGCCCAAAAAAATTCCAAAAATTATAAAAACATTCAAGGACTATTTTAAAATTATTTGTGGGTCCCTTACACATTTTTCCAATTATTTCACCTAATTTCAAAGCTAGAGACTTGTACTATAAGATACTGACATGATATTAAAAATACATATTTTTCACCAAAATTTCAAAAAAATAAAAAAAATAAAAACTTTTTTCATTTAAAAAAATGTTTTATTTTGTGTGCCTATAGCCAAATTCTAAAATTTTCATGCATATTTATATAAAAAAAAATTGCATTTTCATCATACTTTTAAAAAATACAAAACAAATTAGTTAATGGGTATCACAACAAATTTACGATTATCCATTAGGATTTGGCTAAAATTTCAAATAAAATAAAAACCTTTTTTTTTCTTGGGTTTTATATTGTTTAGTTTTTAACGTGGTAGGATAAAAATCTCCTTAAAGATGAGGATTTTTCTTAAATTTTAGATAGATTTTTCTAGGATATTTTTAGAATGACTAGGTTTTAACATGATAAAATAAAGATCTCCTTACCAAGAAGGATTTTTTTTTAACCTTAAATAGACTAACGAATAGAAACATGACTTAGAATAAACAATAAAACAACTTATCATAGGTAGGTGCACTAGAAGTGATGCGTCTTTCCCTTGCACAATCAATCCTTTTACCTAGACTCTTGCAGACCATTAGGGTTTCTAGTAACCAAAATATTTGGTGGCGACTCACGTTCCCCTCTTTTATCGATAAAAAACAAGAATTCCTTATCAATTTAAGTCTTTATTGCTTTCAATTTTATCCTTTCAATCAAGTTTATGATTTTTTTTTTCATGTTTTTTCAATGAGAATAATAAGGATTTCAATTTAATCCCTCTTCTTTTGATTTCTTATTATTTTCCTTGACCTTTTTTTCAAATATTTTATAATTTTCAATTATATCATTCAAATCAAGTTCAATGTTTTTATTTTTTCAATAATAATAATAATAATAATAATAATAACAACAACAACAATGGTAGTGATAGCGATAAAAATAATAGTAATAATAATGATAATAATTTTAATAACGATACTGATTATACACTACCAGAAAACCGATAAATACAAACGAAAATATCGAGGTAATATTTATGTCGGTAAATTTCTGAGGGATTTTACCAATGAAAATATTCCCTCGGTATATACCGAGGGAATTATGGTGGGAAAAAAAATTAAAACAAAGCAAAAAAAATGATGACGTGTCAGGATTTACCAACGGAATTACCGATGGAATTTATTCCGTCCGTAAATCTGTAGGTAAACTTGTTTACAGTGTTCATCATGTCAATTACAAAGGGAATCACCGATAGACAAAATCCGTTAGTATTTTCCAGAGAGCTCCAGAACTGTTCACTTTCCAATTGCACTATTAATTGTTGTTCTTTACGGACAAAATCACCGACGGAATGAAAAGTCGTCGGTGTTATTTGGCGGTTTTCTGAAAAAATTCAATTGATTTAAAATTTTCATTTAAATATTACAGATGGAATCACCAACGGACTGAAAAATCATCGGTAATTGTTGACGGTTTCTGAAAACTTTTTACGAAATTGAAAATTTAAATTAAATATTACAGAAGGAATAATTAAAAAATATTAATATTCAATTATCCGTCGGTAAATCCGTCGCTAACGCGCCTCAATAAAAAGCCTAAGTCCCTTTATTTCACAAGAGACAGACTTATTTCTTCTTCTTCTACTTCTACTTCTTCTTCTTCTTATTCTACTTCTACTTCTTCTTCTTCACTATATGTAAAAAACATCAATATCTATTTCTTTCTCTTCTTTTCTCTCCTCATCTCCTTCTCTTTTTCTCCATGCTCGGGTATGTCTTTTTCTTTTTTCTTCTTTTATCCTCTTAGTTTTTTTAATTAATATGCTTTACGAAATTTTTTTCTCTCCTTAGCTTCACTTGCAACTACATTAAGGTAAGATTTTTCTTCTTTTTTCATGATTTTTTTCATTATATTTGTTTTTTATTTTATTTTTAATTGTTTTGTTCTTAATAATTATATAAATGTTGTTGTGAGATTTGTTTTTTCACATGAGATCAATTTTTAGTTGATTTATTTATAGGATTTTTAAATTTTTAGCAATTGCAACTTCATTTTTTCATATGAATATTTTTAGTTGAATTTATTTTTTCGTTTTATTTATTTGATGTAAATTTGTTTGAGTTGATTTTCTTATTTTTTTTCAAGCATTTTGAGTATATATTATACAGTGTTGATTTATGTTAATTTTATTATTTTATAAAATAAATTTTTTAAAAATGTTTTTAAATAATTACCGACAGAATTGCCGATGGAATTTCCATTGGTAATTCCGTCGGTAAATCCGTTGGTAATAAAAAAATTATTACCGAGGGATATACCGATGAAATGAAGCGGATGATTTTTTTTTTAATTTCCGACGGATTTACCGACGGACAAAAAATTATCGATGAACAATTCACCGACGGAGAATTTCCGTCGGTGATTCCATTGGTAAATTAATTACCGACGGAATATGTGTCTTATGCCGACATAAAAATTCCGTCTGTAAAACTGTTAAATCTTGTAGTGATAATTATAATAATAATAACATTGATGATATTACTTATTAATAACAGTAGTAATCGTGATATTGATCATCATTCCTTGAATTGCTATTTTTAAATCCATTTGTATGATTGAAATTATTTTTTTCAATTTTACTCTTTAATATTTAATTTATTGGGAATCGAACTTCAGAGTTTTTCTAGATTAGACACTTCAAGTCTAATTATTCGAGTCACGAGTTTAAAAAGTTAACACATTTTCTTTGAAAAAAAACTTTATGATTCTCTTTATTTTTTTATCAGGTTGTTCCAGTCATATAATCTGGGCTACAGGTTTGATGGGATATCTCATGTTGGCTTAGCTCTAATTAATGTTATTATATATTTGTTATGAATAGCTTTTTATGTTCTTTTTTAACCCCATTTCAATGCCCCAACATTATTTTTTTATACAAAAAATAGTTCAGAGTGTGAACACCAAGGCTAATAATAACTAAATAAATTGAAGTTTAGAGCTTTGTTTATTTATGTGGTGCGATGAGGTACGGGTTGTATTTTGTCCTAACCAGTTTGATTAATTAACACACATCATAGTTTTGTCTCAAACTCTCTCTTTAAATCTTCATAAAAAAAACAATTTATAATTTCTTTTAAAATATTTATATTTTTAAACCGCAACTATAAAAACTACTATAATATATAATCTTATACTAAAAAAACTATTGAATACATAATTGTCTAGTTATGTTTGCTTCTCAAGTAACTCAATTTAATAGAATTATATTAAAAAAATATATTTTATATTTTCAGATTATTTTAATGTATTTATTTTAAAAAATTAAAAATATATTATTTTATTATATTTCTAAATAAAAAAAACATTTTAAAAATTTGAACAACAAGGCTGCTATTTCATATTGTATTTTTTTTCCAGCAGCTATTGCAGGATCTTGGTCGGCACCACAAATTCCAACCACCAACGAGGCCACCAAGGAAAGAGTGGCCGACATGCTTCTGTTCGAGTTCTTTTACAATTCGTTCCTTCTATGCATGCCTGTTACCATCACCAACAAAGATTGATCGCAGCCATGTACATTCCACAGCCGGCAGGGTTTTAATTTAAAAGGGTAATATAGGAAAAAGGGCGTTTCATTAAGCTTGTCTACAGGGGATGTTCATGGTGGCCCTTCTCATCCTGGAAAGATAAATTTGTTCCCTTTTCTTTTCTTCATCTTCTCGAGTAAATGTGATGTGTATCTTTTTTTTTTAATGATTTTTATGTTTTTAAATTAAATTATTTTTTAATTTGTTTTCTATGAGATTAACCCAGCTTTCCTACTCGGATCATGAGTTTGTCATGGTAACTCGATTGACTCGTATTAATTTTTTTTTTAATTTTATTATTTAACATTGTATTGTTTTATAATTGAGCTCGTAATTATATTTTTTTTGATAAATATTTTTTTAATTATTATCTTTTTATTTTAAATCCCGTCTATTTACTTTCATTGATTCGTTGTATTTCATAGATTCACAAATTTTTTTTCTTTTCTAAAGCACACCAGCAATGTTTGAACATTAGTATTTTTTTTATGTTAAAGAAAAACAGTCACTTATCTAGCATGTATGCGAAATAACTCCAAATTTGGACCTAAAACAACCAGCGTTTGGTAAATACAAGGAGGTCATGCTTATGCTAATTCCTCCCAGATCAGGAGAACCTAAAAGAGCAAGCAAGAATCAAGTTGGTTACTTGTTAGCAAAGCCATTGGCAGGGAAGATGGTTTTAGAAAGCACGGAAAGTATAGCTGAGAAAAAGGATATAAATTTGACTTCTTAAACAATTGGAAGTGCCAAGGAAGTGGGTTGATCCATCCATTTTCAACCATCTCATTAATCAATTAATCGACTGCAAAAGCTTCCAGGATATTCAATGAGTTCAAGAATTAATTATGATGTATTTAAATTGACTCGGATATTCTGAATTATAAAAAAAAATCAAAATATAAAAAGAAATTAATCAACCATAAAAGCTTCTACTCAAACTCCAAAAAAATTAATAGTTTTTGAATATTAATTTTAAATTTCAAACTCAAAAATCAAGTTTTTTTTTTTTACAATAAAATATATTTTTGAACTGGTTTGTATGTTAACCAATACCAAATCCCTTCCTAAATAATCTTAAACTCGCACCTGTTCATTAAAAAGAATTTAATTTTAAGATTTAAACTCAAAATGTTTTTTTTTTCTTTTTGAAAAGAAATAATATTGATTGATTTTGATTGAAAGTATTAGGATAGCGTCCCACCAAGCACAAATGGTCTTTATTGGCAACCTATGACTAATCCATTTGCTTAATTACGTCTGAAATCAAAAGAATTATTGCCTTTTCTTATGGGTTTGAACGTCTTAAAAGCATTATATATTAATCGATAATCAAGTTGTTATTTAATGTATTCTTATCAATTAAGGATTCAATTACAACAATGAGATCATTATTAATTACATAATAGTGGGCAGATTATATGAATCCATGGCTGGACGAGAGAGAGAGAGAGAGAGAGAGAGAGAGAGAGAGAGAATCAAATAAAGCACTTCCTAAACACGATATTAACTTTCAAAATCATTATCATGCGTTTAAAGTAATGTTCGTAAACATGTCAATTAGGTAGCTGGCTCGGGTTAGAGAGAGAGAGAGAGAGAGAGAAGGTGAAGAACAAGTCAAAATTTAATTTGACTTTTTTTATTTATTTAAAAAAGACTTTATCTTAATTATTTTTTTAAGAGAAGTCTTAAAATTTGATTGATTCATGTTAACTAACTAAAGCTATGACTTGAAGTCTAGATAGAGTTATAAACTGGAGTCAGGTTTAAAAACTTTTCTTAACAGAAAAGGAATCGAATCAAGTGAAATATGATTCATATTTTCACTAATTTAATTAACAGAATATATAAAATGTTTGGTTTTTTTACTGTAGCTTTCTTTTATTTAATGTTCTTCCTTTCATAATTTACACAATTCACTATGGAGCGTGTTAGTAAATATTTTTTAAAAAAATTTAATTTAATCATTGAATATTTTTTTTTCATAATTAGACCCTTTTGAATCCAAATTGGAGCTCAATTGCTTTTTTTTTTTTTTTTTGCGTGAGTGTTGAATTGAAAAAAAGATTGCTTATGTAAAAAACAAGAGTAACATAGATGACAGCTTTGCAATTTATTTTTAAAATTCATTTTAGTCCCTTATCTTTTTCAGCTATTATGTAACCAATCCCTATAATTTTTAAACATTATATTTTGATACCATTATTTTCATTTTTTAGTCCTTTTCGATGGAGAAAAGAGAGGATGTCGCTGAATTCCTGTTAAAGGAAAGAAAGTTATTCTTTTAAATGGCTTTGTGGTTATCTTTAATTTATTTTTCTATCAAATTATCTCGTTCTCATGACCTAAAAACGAGTTTGTTAGGTTAATCCATACTAGCTTACCCCTTAATAGTGTACCGTGCTGGCTTGGATCAGTTCACACAAGCTTTTTATCTTTTTTTTTTACCTTGTTTTGTCCTTCCATGTTTAGAGGGTGTTTGAAAGTGTAATATTGGTTGCTTTTCAAAGTATTTTTCACTTGAAAATTCATCAAAATAATATAATTTTTTAAAAAATTATTTTTGACATCAAGATATTAAAAAATCTAAAAATAAAAAAAGATTAATTTTAAGCAAGAACAAAATTTTAATTTTTGAAAAACATAGTTTTAATCATGTTTCCAACACTATATTAACTAGTTAAAAATTAAACAATATCATTTTTTTCTGCTCTTGCATACAATTTTTTCCCATGTTATTATGCTCACTTTATATATATTTGGGACTATAACCCGGGTAATTAGATTTTTTTTTTTTAAATACATGTTTACAATGGCTATAACATGTGCATTCAGTATCGTAGTGTCTAGTATTATTTTATTTGGTGTAGAAATGGGAGGCAGGAAAACTGCATTTCAGTATCTCAGAAGGCTACCTATCACACCTTATATTAGAGCATAAACACAACACCTTTTGCAAATTAGATCATAAAAAATAAAGTTACCACAAAGTTATGATTTGAATCCATTTTGTATTTTTGTAAAATGAAGGAAGTGGTTTATCCCAAACCACCTATGTATGTGGTGTGAGTAATCTAATTTATATTAAAAAACAAAACATGACACCTTTTTTTTTAGACTAGATAATTATAATCATTAAAAAATTCTTTCAATTAATTCATAATTGTATTTCACTTTCTCAAATAAAAATGAGAATCAATATTTTCTTTTTGTCATTTATCTAATGGAGAGCATGAGTAATTCTTTTTTATTGTGTATTTGTTATTATGATACAAAGTGTTTTTTTTTAATATATCAAAATATTTTTTTAATTTTTAATATTAATATATCAAAATTATTAAAAAATTATCAATTTAATATATTTTCAAGTAAATAAACTTTTAAAACACACTCAAATATAGTCACTA
>Ga0325414_1007341_pt1 | contig 11681 bp, 5 predicted proteins | sample PopdelMetagenome_8_FD_206183 | JGI IMG/M metagenome (GOLD analysis project Ga0325414, IMG submission 206183) | Populus deltoides microbial communities from Bellville, Georgia, United States - Leaf-PdKOR-R3 | ecosystem: Host-associated > Plants > Phyllosphere > Phylloplane/Leaf | place: USA... | reverse complement strand
TATCTATCTATTCTATAATTATATCTACCAAATCAACTAGAGTGATTAATACCACTTTCTATGTCATTGGATGTCTCCGAAGCCGAGGGGACAGGCACCGATCCTTAATCGTGGGAAAAAAATTGAAATATTCTTGCTCAATAAATTTCTCCTTTCAAACCAAATCATAAGTAGAGGTTAACTTGAGATTAGATCCGCATTGCCATGTTCATCAAGGCCAGCTCGAAATATCATCTCCTTGGTCATATCAGATTTATTAGGCCCCTAACTTCTCAATGTGATTGGATTCAGAATTGCAACTGCACATAACCTTCCGACCAAAATCTAGTGCCCCAATAATTTTGATCTGATATTTCCCAAGCCGTGTCAACTAGCATTCCTGTTCTTTGATTAATTGGGTTGTCGGTCGGGCAAATTGAGATTCGAGACAATTATATCGTCGTCTCCATGAAGTTCTTGAAATAATTGACACAGCTTATCTGTAGCGTAATTTGGTTTAAAGTTTAAGGGATCTTGGCATAACACTAGCTTGGTAGGAAGTTCAAGGGACTTGGCATAACACCCTAGCATGCTCGTAACGCCCCAATCGTTCCCAAAGAGTTGGCTCAGTCGGGGAGGAAAAAATTAATTCAGTTCGAAAGTATCAAGTTCAAGTTTTGTTATCGATTGACACACACGCGCGCGCGCACACACACACATTTTTGGAACAAACATGGGATTGTTGCTGAATTCTTCTTTCTTGGGGTTTTGAGAAGGCCCCAAGCTCCAAAAGAAACCAAAAGCATTCATTACATAGCCAGCCAAGCAGGCTCTAAATCCTCTAACATCAAGTATTTGAACTTTGACTTCGAGCACATTTTTGGAACAAACATGGGATTGTTGCTGAATTCTTCTTTCTTAGGTTTTGAGAAGGCCCCAAGCTCCAAAAGAAACCAAAAGCATTCATTACATAGCCAGCCAAGCAGGCTCTAAATCCTCTAACATCAAGTATTTGAACTTTGACTTCGAGCATCTTCCTGTCACTTTTGAAAGCCGGACTCGTTACAGGCCTTATTACTTCGGTCATAACATAGCTAAAACTCTTCAATAATTCTTTAATAAATCAGGAAAGTATTTTGTTTTTTATTTTATTTTTTGTTGGGTTAAAAAAAAAATGTCGATGGCTGCCTCTGTTCTAATGTTGCCTTCGCAAGCATGATGACTGGCCAGTGGGTAAAAGACATATAGCTTGTCAGCTTTCTAATATCAGGATGGGATTGCTTGATTGAGAGCACTTGTGTATATATATGTAGATGGTCAAATTTTGTATTTAAAAATTTACTTTCTCATACCAGAAGGGGAGAAAGTTAATCTGAGCATTTTGATTCTCAAAATCCGGGCGAATCCATGTTTTTGTGCATAGAAGATGCATATGAAGCAAGTCTGTTTTCTTTCTTTAGTTATAAAACCCAACTCGAGATCAACTCAGCCCAAAAAAAATCCATGTTGTGGCTGAGCAGATTGCCTAGCAAATTAGTGGGGCAACCCAAGCTATGCTTTTTTTAAATAAATAAAAAATCCCTTTAAGGGAATGATTTTTTAAAACTAAAATGACCTAAAAAAAAAAAAACAACAATTTGAAGTAAAAACCTAGACTATGTTTTGGATTGGTATGTCACCAAGTTCATCCGCTAGGTTAGACCGAGTTTCATGACTAAGATGTTTCACTCACTCAACAAAAAGCAAAGCAATGCTCCGAAGATCATTCTAACATTTGCAGGCTGCAATGTTGTGGATTAATGAATCAAGCCTAAGTGCTAGAGATGATATGTATAAATAAATGGGTGTATCTGAAGAGTTCGGACTAATATTAGCAATAAAATACAATTAATCAAAATTCAAGTATCATCAATGCAATTAACCTTAAATCAAGCAAAAGCAAGCACTAATCATTTTATTGATGTATTTATTTCTAATTAGTTCAGTTACTCTTTTATTATTTCAATAAAACCCTCCGTAAACCATTACAGTACACCAAAGAAGCAGATCTTACACATAATAATAATAATAATTTATTAAGCACTAATTAAAAAATAAAAGAAAAGGGTTTAAAAATTAAAAGAGCGACCTGACTCGCCGATTCTGGCGGGCTCCAGAACCAGACTCATCGTGAAACCAGCCAACCGATTTCTGGGCTTCGAAGACAATCTGAGAAATGCCTGTGAAGAATAATAACAACACAATTCATTCAGATTCGGAATCTCAAAAATGATTAGATGAAGGAGATGATGATGGTGCAGGCAGACAGACAGACCTTGTTTGACGGTGCGTTTGTTCTCGCGGATCTCTTGAACAGTAGCGGAGATTTTCCAGTAGAGAGGACGACCCACGTAGAAGAGAACGAGGATGGCTAGAATCCCCACCACTACCCTAAATATCACTCTTGTTGTCGCTGATGCCATCTTCTCGTACTTTCTTTTTTTGGTGTTGCCGTCGTCTTGGATTTGGAAATGGGAACCGACTGAAACCCCCGTGTGCGTGTATAACATCATTATAAATAAAAAAATATTTTAAATATATGGACATTCATTTAAAATTCTCAAGGTACTTGACTTTTGAAAAAAAAAACTATAAATTATATCGAATGATTTGATGTTTTTTTATTTAAAAAGATTTAATTGAGGTTATTGAAATGGATTAATACATTTAATTTAATTTTTTTTAATAAAAAACATATCTTTAATTCATCTCTCTCCTCACTTTTCTTATTTATTCAACACCAAGAGGCCAACTTTCATTACATAAAAACCTTGCAACAATTTCCATGGAAAAGTAAAACATTCAAAGGACACCGAAAAAGATTAGTAAAATATCAATTTATTATGATATAGAAAAATACGCCTCCATTTTATTTAATATAAGGTAGATGTCTTTATAATTATCAGCCCTGTGCTAGCTTATTTTCACCTCTGACCAAAATCCTTCATTTATGTTAGTATTTTGAGCTGAATTTTTTCATAAATTTCAATGAGAATCCGAATTGCCCTCAAGAATAGTTTCAAAGTTTTTTAAGAACGTAAAGTATTATTATTCCTTTTCATTCCAAGGCAGGAAAATGGACGAACATTACATGATTATGACTTTATTTGAGGGGGAAAAGGGCAAGTATGATTACAGAATGTGCAGGCTGCAGGAGTGTAATGAGCTAGCTACATAGAGAAAGGTGGCTGCAGCACCCAGCAGTTTGTAACCAGAAACAATGTTATGAAGCTGCTGAACTCATTGTCACAATTAGGTTTATATACAAGCCGCATCAATGACACCAAACAAAAAAGAACCTGATGCTCTTTACCTTCACCAACTGCACGTTTCATTTTGTTTTAATGGCAATAGATCACATGCTATGGAGAAGAGAACCAAAATCATGTATACAAAACAATCAACTTTTAGTTATCTAATTCCTAGAGAACCCACCTCTGTAGACCTTCATCTTGATGGAGCAGGTGCTTAACCACAGCCGGGAAATTCCCATCTGGCAAGGACACAGTCCCGTGAAGAGCTGACGATCATAGGGTAAAAAGGATGCCAACTACAATCTCTTACAAGACCTTCATGATGATCAAGTGTTGCAACTAGGGCTCCACTCACCTACAAACAATATCGAACTTATCTCATTTGGCTGCATCAACTATGAAATAAAACATTACCAAAGGAATACAACGTTGATTTTGAAGAAGTGCGCTGATTCAAGTACATACCAGATCATAAATATAAACAGAACAATCACTAGATCCAGTGTAGATGTACTTCTGGCCGGTGCTGCAACACAAGTGATAATCAAATTGGTGAAACCCTTGCAATCATCAGCACATAGAAACAAACTATCATGATGATAAAGTAATGTCCCAAATCAGACAAACTGTTGAACAGGCAGTGTACTGGGTAGGTCCTGTCCCATTTCACCTAGAAGCTAATTTCAACAGACACATTTTATCGCACTTCACCAAATATTGACACAGTAAAAAATGTTACCGATGGAAAACTTACAGCTGCCAACTAGGTAATAAGACTCCAAGTTGTTTTTGTGTTTCTGCTAAGCTAATTTTAGGGTAATCTGAACAGTAAATCCAGATAAACAGAAAGAATAACACCTTGGGTCAATCCTTTGACTGACATCAGGCCTGGCTCATGGGAAATTCAAGACAGAGAACATGAATTTTAATGGCTCAAAATTAAAGCATGTATAGGCACTGAGGCAACAAAGCCAAATTTAATTGACTAGTACCTATATTCCGGAGAGAAGTAACAGCGAATGAGCGCGCGCAGGATTGAATGACCTCTGTAAGTAATTAATGACTGATCACGAGGATGCTTTAATGTTTTTGCATGGGGTGGGCACTCCATCCATCTGTAATCCAGTCAGAATATCTACGCTTTGGAGTGCTGATTGAAAAGACAAGTCAGTAGCAAAATTGATCTCAGGAGAGCGTCAATCAATTCAGATACAAGTAACTCATATCTTTTCCAAAATCTGGGTGGGTTAAAAATTCAGTCATTTCACACAATAAACTCAAAACACGCTCAAGCAATGCAGTTAGGTGCATGAAGCAATGTAAATTAGAAATAAGTATGCTCACCCCCCCCCCCCCCCCCACCCAAAACCTTTAATGTGTTAATTCATCATCAAAAGTCCATTTGCTTTTATTGAAAATCCAATCTTCTGACAAGGTTTGTTCATTCGGAAAAACAATTTTATAAAAATATGTAGAACAAGGCCTCCAAAGCCAAGTTGGAGGATGCTACACACTAGAGATGACATATTGTAAGAGTAAACATCTTCTGACCTAATTCCAAACTAGATTTCATTTTTTTAAGGTTTATGTTAAGCTGCAAAACCAAAATAGAAAATTGCTATTGCAGTTGCCTGTTAACAATCCAACCCATATTCGATAAATTGAACAACATGCAACTCCAAAATTGTTAGCATCGATCAGTTTGAATATCTACTTCACTCCACTGAAGCTTCACCATCAACCAAAAGTATTAACTACAAGTTTGTCACATGGAATAAGAATTTGAAACGATCAATTCCTAACTAGAACGGTTTAAAAATATAGCATAGTAATATAGACATGGAGGAAAGACTTGAAGCAATTAAAGAGCATATAAGCAAAAATCTACGGGATGTGTGTGCAAGTTTGTGTTGGGAGAAGGGGAGAGGAAGCAACAATCTTGCTAATCTTTGGCGTTAGAAGACATCTTTCAAATATCCCATAGTTTGGTAGTCTGATCCTTTCCATTAGAAATAAATACCGGCCATCTCCACAACTGTCTATGAACGTAATGCCTTCTAGATGTCCCATCAAGACCCCTGCTGCTTTCCCTTTTGAGATAAAGCATCGCCAATCCCACACCTGTAGAAGTTAAAATAAAAGATGAGCGAAAATTCTTTATTAAAAAAAATACCAATTAAGAGATGCAAAATTAGTGCCAAGTTAAATTTCTGCAGGCTTGAAAAGGCATCATTATTTATTCAAAATGGCTTAGTTTCTGGTTAGCCTTATATGGCTTGAGACAAACTGACAATTGTAGTAGCATACAGTAGCTACCAAGGCACCAGTAATAAAAATTCTGCTCGACCGACAGTGAGGCAGCTGCAAACTGGTTAAACAAGAAAGAATATCGTGACATACCCAAAAACATGATGACCTAAATCTTCAAAGTCAAATGGATAGCTTTTACCTTACAGAGGTTATCATCACTTCCAGAATATAAGAGATGGCCAGCTTCATCCGCAAAACATACCGTGTTAACATCAGACTGCATGAGAAACAAAAATAAGATCATGACATACCCAAAAACACTAAGCCCTGCTTGAGAGTAAGTTGCAAAAATTTAACGTCTGCATTTTAATGACTCTTGCCAAGAAATAGGTTCACAGATGTTCCATGTAAAAGTTCACTGAATATAGAAAGGAAAGCATCAACTTGTGTGCAGGTAAGAGAAATAATGATGCAACTGTATGATTTAGTGTAAACTTCACTTGAACCCATGTACGAAAAGCAACAGACTTGGCTTGCTGCTTTTTTACTCTAAAATATGGACTGATGAATATGCCATATGACTAATTTTTCTAACAAATTAAAATTGAGAACAAAACAAGATACTATCTTTTGCAATGCACAATAGATCTATCAGTCAATTGGTAGGCAATGGTTTGCGTTTTTGGTTGCAAAGGAATCAGATAGACAATTTATATTGCATTTATGTCTATAAACTAAAAATACTGAGAGGTAGTAATACAAGAGGGAAGTCGCTTACAGATTGTCTAGATGTAACTCAAACCTACTTAATAAATTCCCAACAAACAACACATTCTAAGTTTCAAAAAATCAATATACCACGTATGATGAAACGTACAAGTATGATACCTTATGTGCAGGAACTCGGAGGCTGCAACTATTTGCTTCGAGATCATAAATATATATTGAATTATCACTACTTGCAGCTACAAGCTCTCGCCCATCAGTTGAAAACTTTACAGAGAAAATCCCAAAGTCATCATCATCGTCATCATTGCCAGAAAAATTCAAACCATCATGAATTTCCTGCATGTGGAAACTTTGATGTGAATGAAACCAATGACCATATTCTCTTTGTAAGATTTAAGTGCTCAAATCTTAATTGATCACTTTGTGGCACTAAAACAATGTAGAAACAAAATGCATAGGACCAAGTTATATTCTTTAAAATTCCCTAGGAAATCAATGGCTGTCTATAAGAGGACAGCTAAGTGAGCCATAGCTCAAGGTGCTGGATTGCCTCTTTGTAGCACAAAATGGTGTGCTCCAGTGAGCATCATGACCATGGCTTGATATTTAATAGCCATGATAACATGGCCACCCGTCAAGAATAAGGACTACTTCACAGTGCTAAATAGCATCTAGCCAAACAATTGTGCCCTATAGCACACCAAATAGCACACATCATACAGACACTCAAGCCATGGGTAGAACATCCAATACACTCATTGCATAAATTAAATAAATAAAATTATCCCACTCATTGCATAAATTAAATAAATAAAATTATCCTATCTATCACTGTTTGTAACAGCAATACAACATGTTAATTCTGAGATGATGATCCAAAGGCATAGTTATGTAAGATGAAAGCTAATATGAGAACAGCTGAAAAGATTTTAGCCTCTTCATCCTACACTGAACGATAACATATAAATATAAGAAACTAAGAAAAAAAATCCACAACAAGCATGGCGCATGGCACACATACCGTTACATTTGCCAGTGACTCTGTTGCAGCAGATTCAATATTCACAATATGGACAACAGGTGACAAACTAGCGTACACCTGCACATTAAAATTGAAGGTAAATGGAATCAACAAAGAAATGCACTGTATCCAAGTTATAAAATTAAATCTCATTGCATGTCCAGTCTACAAATCAGTTCGTCCCCAATGAAAAGTGGCATGGTTAGACACAAGTGGAAGATCCTGCAAATTATATTTGCGATAGGATAGAAGCCCAAAAGATAATCCAAGTTTTATCTTCTACCCTATATGGTGCAACTATTTCAAGTATTGCATAAATCCTGGTAAAATCAACAGCAACAGTAAAAGCCATTAGACAGGAAAATAAGGATGAGCTGTAAGCAATTAATAAAATTATGCTGGCCAACAACAATCCCAGTTCCAAAGTTGGGCTAAGTTGCAGTATGCCATTAGACAAATTGACTTATTGTAGACAAACAAAAACATATATAAAGACCTAAAACAACCAAGTAACCCTTTTTTAAGGCTGTTTATGCCAATATAAAAAATTACTTTACAAGGGAGCACTTGAGCCGTGTCCATAAAAAAAAAATGATATCCACACAATCCGGAATTCAAAGAGATTGAATCTGAAAATACATAGAGTGACCATACATTCTCACAGACACACTCACACACAAGAGCAACAGGGGCACATGTCATAGACAGGACATGATATGCGCAATATAGCAAGATTCAGCAGGCATGTAATCCACCAACCTGTATGTTAAACAAAATCAAAGAAAATTTCTGCTCGGTACTTAATTAATTTGGTAACAGGTCATAAAAGAGGTGGTCCACCAAAGAGACAGTCCTCCACTAAACCCAGAGAACCTGCATTAATGCATTGAACTACAGTATAATAAGCGATGAAAAGGCTCCAGTAAACCCAGAGAACCAGAACTAAGGCATTGAACTACACTATATGACTACAATAATTTACTTCCTATCTTAGTAATAAATAAACATCTTTTTTCCATCTAGAATCATCAGAAACTTACAAGATAGTGCTGATTGGGGGAAAGACATGCATCAGTGATCGTCCATCTTAAACTTTTGGCTAAAATGTCCTTCTTAACTTTCCATCCCTTGTCCACATTATATATCCTAATGTGGCTTCCCTGTTGTACAAGAAAAGTTCTTACTCAAAAAATAACGTTACAAACAGTCCCATTAATTTAAGTATCCTCAACTATTTATGAAGAATAATGCCTGGCCGAGAATAATAACTTTATTTTCTGCCCCATGTAAATGAACAATACCTGACAACCCGCAACGAAAAGAGTACCATCATCTGAAAACTGAGAAACATAAGTCCTACTATCCAACTGGTCTACCGTGCAAGGACCATTTACAGGCAAATATCGACTTAAAACATGACAACTATCTGCGGATGAGAATCTCCCTCTTCCGGAATAGTTACCCTCTCGACCAACCAACATTTTCATAGTTGAGACGGGCAGCCTCGACCTGCCAGGCATGTCCTTGCTCAAAAGCTCATGAGGCCGTGACCTAAGCTTTGTGAGTTGAGCAATCTCATGATAAAAAATCTCATTGGGTCCTTGACTAGAAGAGGATCCCTCGGCAGCAACTTTATCATCACATTGATCAGTAATCTTATGTATCCTATTCATGTTAGCCTTATCATCAAATTCCTTCAATAACCCACTTCTAATTTACAGCCATGGATGCTGAAACCCTATGAAGTTACTTATTATCAGCATAAACAACAAATCAACTGCCCCACTGTCCGTCAAATCCTGCGAAACAGAACCATATAAGCAAAAGAAATGAAAAGGAAGTTTTTCATTATTTGAAGAATCAAACGAGTATCTAACCATCGAACTATATAAATTCAATACCTTAAGGCAAGAAAAGATTACAACTTTGAAATTTTCTCCACTCAAAGCAAACAGATTACATAAATTAGCATCCAAACATCAACTTTATTGGAAAAAAAGAGAAAAGAAATGAAATTAAAGTAGTGAACTGAACCTAAAATTCCCACTTCATATTGGCAATCAATCAATATATATGCATGTAAGAGAAAATCAAATGAAAAATAAATGAAGTGGAGAAGAAAAATAATTCAATACCGTTATTTAGTTGAGATAATAAATTGTAAAATAAATATTAAACAAGTTATAAGTAGGACCGTAGTTGTCTCTTTAGTGTTTGATGATCAGGATTCAGCAGTTGAAATGAAGGAAGCCTGGCACAAGTCATAAGAGCAGAAGCAGTCCCAGTTAACCAGTGATGTATCTAAATTTAACTGATCTAAAAAACACCTTTTAAATACTCAAAAACTCAACGTTTCCAGACCCAGCTCCAGTAGAAAGAGCCCAAGCACTCATGGGTTCCATCTAGAAAAAAAAACTTACCCTCTCATGAGCTTAGTTTTAAAAAAGAATCCAGTATTATAAACTAGTTTAGAAAAGGAACTAACGCTCAGGTTAAAAGAAGAGCTACTCTCATGAGCCAGTCTTAAAAAAAAAATAAAATAAAAAAAGAAGTCAAAACTCAACTTAAAAAAAAAAAAAAACTTAACTCTTATCGCTGAGCTGTATTTTAGATAAGATATTTTCTAGTACTTAAAAGTATAAATTTTTTTAATGTATTCAATATATTTTTATTAATATTAATATTGTGTAATAGATAGTGTATAAAAATTCTTTAAAAGCATATCATATTTTCATTATATTAATTTTTATATAATAAATATTTATTCTTTATTAATTTATATGTTAGAAATATATTCTCTCATTAAAATTATTAGGGTAAAATTCTATTTCAACCCCTCTTTCATGAAAAGACAAGACTCATGAGTTATAAATATATCATGAATCCTTCAAAACTTCAGGTTCACAATCTTTATACTCAACTGAATATATATTTTCAGAGAATCTCTTTCTAAAATATCATTTTACATTTTAAAAAAAAAGATATTTACTTAAATATATAAGAATCCCAAAATCTACAAAATGAAATCTTTTGCAGATACCAGCCTCCAATCATCTTGGCTTACCATACACTAGACATCAACCATCTTAACTAAAGAGAATGAATCAAATTGTTAAAACTAAAAGATTAACGGATTATTCAATATATAAACTTTACATTTAAATTACTTGGATTTTTTGGAACATCATAAACTAGAAACATATAAAGACACAAGTTATTCTTCTTCAACATGTAAGGATCATTGCTTATGCCACCCATTCTACTATAATAAACGACATGATCGTCTTATGTGTGGTCAATGACAGACTTCATCTCTCTACTTATTCAATTTAATCGATTGAGTCCTTCTCCTACTAATTTGATGAATTGAGTCCTTTTACTTCTTCTTTTTTATATTAAAGTCTGTTTGGTAGTGTAATAAGATATGATTGAAATTATATTTAGCCTTGATGACAATATTAAAAGTGTTTGGTTAATTAATATATACTAAAGTCGTGCATAGTTCTCACTAAATATTTTCTCTAAAACTTTAATTATAAAATAAAAATGATAATTTATAATTTTTCTTAAATAAAATGCAAAAGACACTCTCTTGCCTATTTAACATATCCCATTACAACTTTATTTATTGGGAGATTGACTTTTACACTTAAATTTTAGTACACTAGTCAAACAAAAGTTAATCCTAGAAATAGGTTTGCTGGTGAAAAAAGTTTGTCCTTTTTTATTTACTTTTTATTTTTTATTTTGAGTATTAAATTAATATTTTAAAAGATATTATTTCATTGAATACACTAAAGATACAAAGATTCCAAATTCAGCTCATTTATTCCATGTCCAAACTAAAGAAAGGTCAAAAGCCAAAGTACAAAAATAACTCCATCAATTTTTCAAAAGGAAAATAAAATTTTGGCAAGTAACAATATTATCAAATTTTAGTTTTAGATATTTTAGGTGTGTTTAGAAAAAAAACTACTTTTTTTCTTTTTTTTTTTCAAAAAAATATTACATTTAAATAGTAAGTCTTAATTTTCTTTTTTTTTTCTAACTCTATTTTTTTCAAAAAAAATAAAAGAATATTACTCTATTTTTAAACAGTCTCTTAATATAGATGATAACTAAGTACCCATGGGTTAAATTTCTCTTTATTTATATTATATACATTATTTATCAGATAAAAAATTTAGATATTTATATCTTATAAATCAGATTTTTGGTATTCATATTATGTCGTACTATTGTTTATTATTTCAAAATAATATATAATAATAATACTAATAGCAACAGTAGTAGTAGTAATACTAATAGTAATGTTAGCAGCAGCAGTAGTATTAATAATAATACTAATAGTAATGTTAGTTATGAAAATGGTAATAATAATAATAATAATAATAATAATAATAATAATA